>Ga0082335_1000540_pt1 | contig 93942 bp, 93 predicted proteins | sample Subgrocontami58m_FD_72375 | JGI IMG/M metagenome (GOLD analysis project Ga0082335, IMG submission 72375) | Subsurface groundwater microbial communities from S. Glens Falls, New York, USA - GMW37 contaminated, 5.8 m (SPADES assembly) (version 2) ...
ATTTGTCGAGGGGCTGTCGAACAGCAGGGTGCCCGCCACGGTGAGCGTCGTGCCCGACGCAATGGTAATGGAGCCGTCGGAATAGTCGGTGCTCACCTTGCTGAACGTGACGTTGTTCAAGGTGTGGGAGCCGGTGATGGTCTGGACCACGGCGTACTGGTGCGCGAAGACGACGGTGCCTGTCCCCGCATCAATAGTCCCAGCGGTGTATGTCCAGTTGCTATTCGTTGTCAGCGTCTGGGCGCCAAGAGTAAATGTCCCGCCGGACAGCGCGAACGGCCCGTTAAAAGTAATCGCAGAGTTCCCGCCGGTGAATGTTCCCGCGGCCTGCGTGTAGCCGGACGAACCGACTGTGATTGTGATGCCTGTCGCCTGCGTAATTATTCCCGTATATCCCGCCTGAATATTTATTCCGGCGACGCTGATGTTCGCGTTCACGGTCGCGTTCTTGACGCTCGCCGTGTTAAACGTCGCCACGTCCGCGGTCCCCGGCGCGACATCGCCCGTCCAGTTCGCCGCGGTGTTCCAATTCTCATTCGCTCCTCCTCCGTCCCATGTAACAACCGCCGCAAAAGCACCGCTCGGCGCGGAGAACAAAAGAACAGCGGCGAACGCAACCCCGAAAAACAGCAGACAAGATTTTTTATTTCCTATATGGCTCAAGAGTGCTGGCATAATCATAGTATATATAGTGTAGCATCATTGCGTGTAAATTAAAAAAGTTACCCACAATCCGCTCGACCGAGCACTTGCGAGCCGTTTTAAAGCATTAAGCGGGGGAAGGGGAAGGCCAACAAATGCGAAAGAAACACCGATAAGTTAACAGCCCTAACAAAAAACAATAGCCATAACAAAAAACTTTGAAAGTTATATTAAACGAAAGTTATATTAAACAAAAACCACAAACAAAAACTAACCGCGCTACTACACTACGCGTAGTAGCGCCGCGAATTGCTTGGTCGGCAAGTTACCGGTGGATAATAAAAAGTCATAGCAAGTTGCTTTAAAATCTTTCATTAACAACGTTAGCAACCTCTGCTACTACGCGTAGTAGCACCGGGAATGGTTTTGGGTTGGCAAGTCATAGCAAGTTATTTTAAAATCTTTCATTAACAACGTTAGCAACCTCTGCTACTACGCGTAGTAGCAGAGGTTGTTTTCACTGCCAGCTATGAGTTACGACTAGTTTCGACGAGTGGGCGACTGACCAACAACCGACAAATTCACGAAGACCTTAAAATCTCCGTTTGACTATGTAACTTCTCTTGGGTATTGGGAGCCTGGCCCAATGATCGAATATGGTTTCCGGAGGAATGCCTTTCATTCTTTTTATCTTTTCGCTTTTGTTTATGCCGTAATAATAACGGCTACTTTTATAATTTGCGGGCAGATAGACGCTCTTTTTAATGGCGCTAACGGTGCCGGGAGAAATCCATAAAATTTTTCCAATTTCTCTGTAGGATTTTCCGCCTTTTATCAAAGCCACAGCTGCCAATCTTTTTGAAATCAAAATTTTTTCGTTAGAACTCAACAGGTTATCCAAAAGTTCGGCTATTTCCTTTTTTGAATTTGCTTTTTCAATGTTTCCCAGAAACTTCGACCAAACATTCATTTCCCACCGTGTTAGTCCTTTTCCCGGGTTTGACTCAGTAGCTTTACTCATATGTGTGCCTGTAAATTATAACATATATAACATATGGCGTGCTACTACGCGTAGTAGCGCAGTTTTTACGCCTGCAGATATGAAGCTTTAGCAAAGTGTGCCCGGGGTGGGGGTCGCCGCCCAGGTTAATTTAATCTGGGCGAGCCTCGCCCAATTCTCTCAAAGAATTGGGCGGGAACCCGCATTCAAAATATTTTTTTAATCTTCTTCTACCACCGCCAGTTTTCCAATATTTTTCTCTTTGTTTAGCGTTGTCTGAATCTGAGGCTGTTTCTAAATATAAAACCTTTAAGGGTCTGCGACTTTTTGTCGCATCGACTTTTCCTGAATTATGTTCGGCTAATCTATTTGACATATTTTTTGTGTAGCCGACATACGTTCGTTTATCTTTTAAACTTTGGAGAATGTAAACTTGATACATTGTTATTTTGTGGGCGAGGTGGGAATCGAACCCACATTCCTTTCGGAACACGATCTTAAGTCGTGCGCGTCTGCCTATTCCGCCACTCGCCCTGTTATCTATTACTTTAACAGTTGATCAATGAATTTTTCAAGGGGAGTTCGCCAATCTGTTTCCAATTGAGAATACAATAGCTTTGTTAATTTTTCTTCGTTCTTGCTTAATTTTCTTTTGGATAGTTGGTTCAATTTGCGCATTATTCTTTTATCTTGCGCTTTATCCAGGATATACGGAGTTTTCGGCTTCGGAGGAAATTTCATTTTGTTTTTTTCACTCTCCCAATTTAAGGATAATCAACGCGAGAATTCCGAATATAACGCCGACAATCTGAAGAATAGTTAATGTTTCTTTGAAAATTAAAATACCAACTGCCAAAAATCCAATAATGCTTAATATGCTCCAGATAACCGAGGTAACCACTAATCCTTCACGAAGAAGTGTTGGGATAAAGAAAAACCCGGAAAAAGCCAGACCCCATCTCCAAAATATATTCAAGCCGCGTTCTTAGGTATTTTATCGTTTCCACAAGGCGCGATGAGGGAGGTGTATTGGACATACTCCGACCGAGTCGCAACGCAGTGGAATAATAAAATAACAAGAACCCTTCGGGATACGGCCAATTTCAATTGACACTTTGTCGCTCCTCCTCAATGTATTTACCAATACATTTTCGTCGTCACTTCTTGTGCCAATTGAAATTGGCTAGTATCGCGGCAGAAGATATCTTGGAGATGGGGTCTAAGCAACAAGCGCCGCGAAATAAAAGACCGATTTCGTGTTCGTGGACCAGTATTTTGCAAAGACATCGCCGGTAACTACGGCAATTGCCGCCAGGCATAAAAGAGCCCACACGGGAATTTTGGAAAAGATGTTTAGGAATTCGTTCATATCCGAGGCCTGGGCGGGAATCGCACCCGCGTATAAGGGTTTTGTCTGGCTACGCCAGATCTCGCGTAGCGAGACAGACCGCCTGAGGCCTAGGGGAGAGTCGAACTCCCGTATAGTTCTTTTGCAGAGAACCGCCTTACCGCTTGGCTACTAGGCCATACTTCTTTCTCAGTATCTCTTTTTGTTGGTGGTTTTTCAAGAACCTTTCTTTTCGGACAGCTTCGCTTCTTAAGCCGAACTCCTCAGATTCTAGCAATTTCCATGGACGATATGCTTTTGTTGATTTCACTTTACCTGTGTTATGTAGCAGGAAGCGGTTATTTAAGTTTTCTGTTGACCCAATATAAAGGTCGCCATTCTTTCCGCTTACAAGCACATATACGTAATACATTGTCGTTTTGTCATGGCTACGTCATAGCTACGCTAGATCTGGCGAAGCCATGACCAGATCTCGCGCAGGGAGACAGACCGCCGCCTTACTACTTGTGTCCCTACGGGACATCTGCCGTAGGCATGAGCTACTAGGCCAGTTTATTTATTATCCTCTCCCAATAAAGTTTTTTCAACGTTAGCCGCATTTTCCAGGCCGCGGTCTATTTCAAACTGGATTCTCGGCGTCGGCCGCATATTGAGCTTTTTGAAAAGGATTATCTGTAATCTTGCGCGTGCCTTATTCAATAAATCAAAAACTTCTTTGGCTTTCTCGGCCGGCAGGACGCTTATCCTGACTTTTGCCGTATCAAGTTTCTTATCCACTTCAACTTCGGTAATAGTCATAAGGGCGTCGTTTATTTCAATCTCTCTGGCGATTATCTTGCTTAGTTCGTCGCGTATCAATTGTCCGGCGCGCTGGTCGCGGAATTTCATCCCCACACCTAATGAGCAATGTTTATTATTTGCGCGACCCGACGGAAAAGAATTGTGATGGATTTTAAACTTCGATTCATTACTTTATCTTACCACACCCTTGTTACTCATTAGGTGTGGGGATTCATTTTTTATTTTTCTATTACGAGAATATCTCCTATTTTGACCATTGTTTCCGAACCGATAAGAAGTCCAGCTTCTTTTCCTTCCGGAACTTCGGTTGCATCTTTTTTCTGCTGCTGGAGATTGGTTATGCGTCCTGAACCAATAATAACACCATCACGCTCTATGTTGAACTGTGATTTATTTTTAAAAACTCCAGATTCAACTTTCCCACCGATGATTTGTTTTTTTGCGTCGTTTTGGTTGAAGACGGCGAGAATTCTTAACGTGCCGAGCGGCAGCGGTTTTTCAAGCTGGACCAGGAATTCCTCTATGGCTTTCACGAGTTCATAGATTATTTCTGACGAAATTATTTTTATCTTATTTATGTCCGCGAGATACTTAGGGCCTTTTTCGGTTTTGCTCCTGAAAGCTATTATCACGGCTTTGCCCGAAATGGCAGTTTTTACGTCATTGTCATTAACTTCACCCACTGATTCAGAGAGAATTTTTATCGGCTTCTGTTCGGCAATTGCTTTTATTATTCCGGAAAGCACTTCAAGCGAGCCGCTATCCGATGCTTTTATGACCAGCCGCAAAGCGGGGGATTCTTCGGCCATCGGCAGATTAAAAGGCCTGACTTCAGGAAGATTAGATGGCCTTATTTCAGGCAGTTCAGATTTTTCTATGGCGGAAAAGGCCTCGCCTACCTGGGGCAGAGTTTCGAAGCCGATTATTAAAGCAGGGGAAGACGGCGACAATTCTTTTACGGATTCGCCCGCGAAATTTTCCATTATCTTTATCTTGCCCTTGGCTGTTTCAGTCGATATGAATTCGCCGGTTTTGATGACGCCATTTTTGACGATAACAGTCGCTTCCAGGCCGCGGCGGCGGTCCATTTTGGCTTCGAGTATGTAGCCGCTGGCGACCGCGTTTTTGTCATAGGTCAAATTTTCCAGTTCAGCCGAAAGAAGAATCAAATCCAGGAGTTCATTGACACCTTCGCCGGTTTTTGCGGAAACCGCCTGATAGCTTATTTGTCCGCCGTATCCCTCCAGCATTACGCCGCTTGTCATCAATTCATTCTTTACGCGCTCAATATCGGCATTGGTTTTATCCATTTTGGTTATAGCCACGACAAACTGCGTTTTGGTTTCTCCGAGAATTTTTATTGATTCTTTTGTTTGCGGTTTAAGGCCTTCGTCAGCGGCGATTACCAGTATGGCCAGGTCTGCGATATTCGCTCCGCGCGAACGCATTTTTATAAATGCCTCGTGTCCGGGCGTGTCTATGAAAGTTATTCTTTTGCCATTGTGTTCAGTTTCATATGCGCCGATTGATTGCGTAATTCCGCCCGCCTCGCTCTCGACGACCGATCGAAAGTTAGCGAGTCGAGGCAAGCCGGCTTCCTTGGAAGCGACGCTTGTTTTCCTTATGTAGTCCAGTAAAGTGGTTTTGCCATGGTCAACGTGACCCATTACTACCACAACTGGGGGCCGCTCGACTAAAGTCGAGCGAGCCTCGCCTCCTTCAGAGGCGGGACGCTTCATTAAATTCTTATTTTCTTCAATCATTGCTTCCAAACGCTAACAGAAAAGTCGTTTAAAAACAACAATTTAAAGGAAAAACTTGAAGATAACTTTCGCATAGTTTAAACTCAATTAAGTTAAAGAGAGTTGGCTGCCAGCCCGAGGCTGGTCGGCCTTGGGCTGAAGTGGAACAAAAAGTTAAGGGGAGGGTTGGCTGAGTGGCCGAAAGCGGCACGGTGCTAACGTGTTAAGGGGGTCAAACCCCTTCAGAGGTTCGAATCCTCTACCCTCCGCACAGAAGGAAAGGTCGGAACAGTATTAATAAATAATTAAAAAATATGGCAAAAACAAATTCCGCGTTTATGAAGCCGATGAATATCAGCTCTGAGCTGGCCGCTGTGGTCGGCAAAGGACCGATGCCAAGATCGGAAGTCGTTAAGGCGCTCTGGGTATACATTAAGAAAAATAACCTTCAGGACCCTAAAAACAAGCGCAATATTAACGCCGATGAGAATCTTAAGAAAGTATTCGGCGGCAAAGGAACAGTCGATATGTTTGAGATGACGAAGCTCGTTTCTAAACACCTTTCTTAGAAAAGTTTGTCGGGCGAATTATCGCAATCATGCAAAACGGGATGGTTTTATATCGTCCCGTTTTGGTTTATGATGTTGTGAAGAATTAAAGTCCAAATGCCAAACAATATGAAGGATCGCACAGTTCTTTTTAAGGTAGACGGCGTAGTGCTGGAAGGGAAAAAGAAAGGAAGTGAGCTTGGATTTCCCACGGCTAATCTTTTTTGCGCAGATTCCGTGCCTGGCGGCATTTATGTTGGAGAAGTTATCTGGAAAGGTATTGCTTATCCTGCGGCAATTTATAAAAGCAATGCCAAAGACATTATTGAGGCGTATTTGCTGGATTTTTCCGAAAATCTTTACGGAGAGGAGATTACAATTATCGGGTATCATAAAATTCGTGACAGCCGTGCTTTTCCAAACAAGGAAGAACTTATTACGGCTATCTCAAAAGATATTGAAGACATCAAGAAAATATACCAAGCAGGAAATAACACATGGTAAATTATCAATTTTTAATTCTCAATTTACAATAAATTTTCTATGACCCAATTTTCAAACAACTGTAAATTGAAACATTGTAAATTCAATGAAAAATGAAAATTGTAAACTGAAAATTCTATCACCATGTTCACAGGAATAATAAAATCTGTTGGGAAAGTGCGAAATATTTCAGTAGAGGGCAAAAGCCGCTATGTTTGGATTGTCCTCCCGGGGCGGATCCGCCTTGGGCGGAAAAAGCCGTCGGGGTGGAAAATTAAGGCAGGGGACAGCATAAGTATTGACGGCATATGCTCTACGGTAAAACGTATTTGCGCCAATTCGTTCAAGGTTGAATATATGCCCGAAACGCTCAAAAAGACGACAGCCGGAATTTTCAGAAAAGGAACGCACGTTAATCTGGAGCCGTCACTTCGCACCAATGACCGATTGGACGGGCATCTGGTACAGGGGCATGTGGATGCGACAGGAGATATTAAAGAAATTAGGAAAATAGGCAATTCGGTTATTTTAAAAATCGGTTTTCCGAAAAAGTACCGGAAATTCATATCCGAGAAGGGCTCGATTTCCGTAAACGGCGTAAGTTTGACGGTCGTTGCCGTCGGCAAAGATTGGTTCACCCAGCACCTTTCTAAGGGGAAAGGTGCTGGGTTCACCGTTTCGCTGATGAGTTACACGCTCCGTCACACTAATTTACATAATCTTAAGAAAGGAGATAAAGTTAATATAGAAGTAGATGTTCTGGCGCGATATTTATATACATTACTTAATGATTAAATTTATATGCCATAAATAATTCAGGTGCTGTGATATATCACAGCACCTGAAAAAAATGAAAAAAGCAAAAGCACAGCAAAATTGGATATGCAAAGAAAAAACAGCAGTAAAAAAATAGCATTGCCCGATGGTTCGCGTTTGCGGATAGGCGTTGTGGTTTCAAGGTATCACGAAGATGTTACCGGAAATCTGCTAGACGGGGCATTGGAAACGCTTTATTCGTGCGGCGTTAAGAAAAACAATATTTATGTATTGCCTGTTCCGGGTAGTTTTGAGATACCATTCGGTTGCCTTTCGCTATTAAATCCCGACGCCCGCCGCGCGGGGTCGGGACCCCGACTGAAACGTCGGGGGAAATATCACGCGCTTGTTGCTTTAGGATGTGTTATAAAAGGCCAGACGGACCACAATCAATACATCGCCTCAGCCGTTTTAACTGGCATTATGAATCTCTCACTGAATCACAACGTGCCTATAGGCATGGGAGTAATTACGACTAATAATCTGGCGCAGGCGAAGGCGCGTTCAACTGGAAAGGAAAATAAAGGGAAGAGCGCGGCTCTCGCCGCAGTATCAATGGCGCTTACGAGTTGATTTCCGATTTTAAGGTTAGAATCTAATGTCATGCCAAATGCGCTATCAATACAAAATCTCCGCAAGGTTTATTCAAACGGCACGGAGGCGCTCAAGGGCGTCTCGCTTGAAATAGAGCAGGGCGATTTTTTTGCGCTTCTCGGGCCGAACGGCGCCGGAAAGACCACGATTATCGGCATTGCAACAGGGCTGGTCAACAAAACCGCCGGTTCGGTCAGCGTTTTTGGCTATGACATAGACAAAGAGCCGGAAAAGGCGAGAGCTCAAATCGGCGTCGTCCAACAGGAAGTGAATTTCAATCCGTTTGAAAAATGCATAGACACCGTGGTCAACCAGGCCGGCTACTATGGCATTCCGCGTTCGGTGGCCATTCCGCGCGCGATAAAGATATTCGAAGACCTCGGCATCGCCGACAAAATGGAACAGAAAGGAATAGCGCTTTCGGGCGGAATGAAACGGCGCCTGATGATAGCCCGCGCTCTCGTCACCGAGCCGAAACTTCTCATTTTGGACGAGCCGACTGCGGGAGTAGATGTGGAATTGAGGCGGGGAATGTGGGATTATCTCCGCTCCGTTACGGCGCGCGGAGTTACAATTTTGCTTACGACGCATTATCTGGAAGAAGCGGAACAGCTTTGCAAAAACGTGGCTATCATAAACCGCGGTGAGATAATCGCTTCCGGCACGATGAAAGATATTCTTAGCCGGATGAAAGGGGAGATAATTGTCATAGATTTAACTAAACCAATTACGCCGGCGGTGCTGGCGGCACTTGCTTCTTACAAGGCGAAAAAAATTGACGAGAATACGATTGAGGCGGAAATCGGCGAAGGTAGGGGACTGAACGAAGCCATTCTCGCGCTTCACCGCCAAGATTTCAAAATAGAAAGCATCCGCAGCAAAACGGGGCGTCTTGAAGAAGTTTTCGTCAAATTAACCAGCGACGATAATACTCTCGAATAAATCACGAATTAAATACAATGAATCGCGAATAAGTTGAGATGACACACGAAAATTCTTCGAGATAATTCGCGAGAAATTATTAGAGAATGTATAATTCGAGAAAATTGAAGACAATATTATGAATCCTAAGGGTCTCTGGATATCTTTCTATACAATAGTGCGCAAGGATGTAATCCGCATTTTCCGCATCTGGGCGCAGACATTTTTGCCGTCGGTCATAACATCCATTCTTTATTTTCTGATATTTGGCTCGTTCCTCGGCTCGCGCATCGGTTCCATAAACGGCGTTTCGTATATCACTTTCGTGGTGCCGGGGCTGATAATGCTCGCTGTCGTCATGAATTCTTATTCCAACGTTTCCTTTACTTTTTTCTCATCCAAGTTTTTCGCGCGGAGCATAGACGAGATTTTAGTTTCGCCGACACCGCCTTGGGTTTTAATTGCCGGATTCGTCACCGGCGGAGTTATAAGGGGATTGCTGGTCGGTTCAGTCGTGCTCCTTGTTTCTCTTTTCTTCACGCATCTGACTGTCGTGCAGCCGGCACTTGTTTTTCTTTTCTTCGTTTTGACGGCACTCGTTTTTTCTCTCGCCGGTCTCGTGAACGGCATATACGCAAAATCAATTGACGGCATCAACATCGTTCCGACTTTCGTCCTGACACCGCTTGTTTATCTGGGTGGAGTATTTTATTCGGTATCGGTACTCTCCGGCTTTTGGCAGACGCTGACTTACATCAATCCGATTTTTTATCTAGTCAACGGATTCCGACATGGCTTTCTAGGATTTTCTGACGTTCCTGTTTTCACTTCAGTTCTGGTATTGCTGGCGTTCACCGCGGTTCTCATTGCTATAAATTGGTATCTTTTGAAAAAGGGGCTCGGGCTGAAGCAATGAGCTGCACCTTTTTGTTTTTGTAAAAAAAGAGGCGGCAGCGAAATCAACAAGTGATTCCGTTGCCGCCGTTGTTTGGCTCGGATGCGCCGGGCGTTCAGTGCCTCAAGATAGCTGCGAGGCGATGTCCGTTCGGCAATCCTTGCCCTTGAAGTTGATGCGTTCCATTCCGGTGTAGGCGAGTTCGCGGGCATCGCGGAAATTTTTTCCGATGCCGACGACATCAAGTATCCGCCCGCCTGCAGTAACAACCTCGCTTGCCATATTCCTTGCGGTGCCGGCGTGATACACTAGCGCGCCCAATTCCCTTGCCTGGCGTATGCCCGTAATAACTTCGTCGGAACTGGACTTGTCAGGATAACTTTCGGCGACCGCAACTACGCCGACAGCCACGTCTTCCCCCCGCCAATCCGCTTTCACGCCGCGGAGGCCGCTCGGTACCGCGCTCGCGAGGAGAAGCTGGGAAAAATTGGACTTGAGGAGAGGCAAAATCACAGACGCTTCCGGGTCGCCCATTCGAACGTTGTATTCCAGTACATACGGCCCTTGGTCGGTAATCATTAGGCCGAAATACAGGAAACCGCGGAAAGGCATTCCTTCATCCCCAATCCAGTTTACCGTCGGGGTGACGATTTTTTTCATTACTTCGTCTTTGAGGGCCGGTGTGAATGCCGGTACGGGCGAGTAGCAGCCCATTCCGCCGGTGTTTACGCCTTGGTTTCTATCATTCCGGCGCTTGTAGTCGGTTGCCGGCAAAAATGGCACCACGTTCACTCCATCCGATAGAACGATAAGAGAACATTCCCAGCCGGTGAGCTTTTTTTCGATGACGACCGTATTTCCGGCAGAGCCGAATTTTTTGGCCACCATCAGGTCTCTCATTGCCGCCAGCGCTTCCTTTCCGTTTTCCGCGACCGTGACGCCCTTTCCGCCACATAAGCCGTCCGCCTTGATGACCAGCGGTTGGTTTTCGTGCGCCAGAATGAATGAAGCGGCGTCGTTCGGGTGAGTGAAATGCCACGCGTCCGCGGTCGGGATGTGATGCCGCTTCATAAACTGCTTGGCGAACCACTTGCTTCCCTCGAGTTGAGCCGCCGCTTTTCTGGGTCCGACGACCATAAACCTGCTTGCGTAGAAAAGATCCGTGATTCCGGCCACCAAAGGAGCTTCAGGGCCTACAACCGTCAGGTTCGGCTTGATTTCCTTGGCGAGAGCAAGAAGCCCCGCCGAGTCGTCCGCCTTTACCGGAAAGCATTTGGCGATTTCCATCATGCCGCCATTGCCAGGAGCGCAGACGAGCTCAACGTTGCTATTTGTGCTCTTGAGCGTTTGGGCGATGGCATCTTCTCTTCCGCCACTCCCGACTATCAGAATTTTCGTGGTCATGGTTTACCCCTTCGGAAAAGTTGCGATTCCAGCTGCTTTCGCTTCTTCAAGCAGGCCTTCTTCGCCCGCGCGAATAAGCGGTTCACTGCGATGGATCTCCTGCGGACCTCCGAATTCTGAAAACTGGAGGAGCGTTTCAATGACAAGATTGTGCTCGTGAGGCAGAACGCGCGCCGCGAGTTTCTGCGCATCATCATCTTTTTTTATTTTGACGCGTCTCATCCCAAGCACGACACCGCCGTCCACTTCCTCGGTCACCCGATGAACGGTTGCTTCCGTTTCAAATGGCCGCCCGACTCTTTGGGCAAAGTACAGTACGGCGTGATGCACTGCGAGGCCGTACATTCCCTTACCGCCGAAACCGAGCCATGCCTGGTCAAGCGGTCCGGGATGCTGGTTGAAAATCATTGACCGGTACGCAGCGATTACATTTGCCGGCATAACGGGAATGAAACCGCACTGGACGATTAAATCCACTCCGCGCATCCTGCACTCGTGGAGAATCGCTTCGCCGTAGGCATGCGGACTGTCAAAGTTTTTCCGTACGATAACGACGATGTTTTCTTCCGGAAGTCTCATCCTCCGAGCTTTCTCGATTCCGCCGGCATCTGGCCTGCTTGCAATTACCAATGCAGGGTTAACGTGCGATAGGTGGCCGTTTTTGCATCCACGTAGAACGTTTTCCCAGGTTGTGCCGCCACCTGAGATGAAACCAGCTATATTTAATTTCCCGTTCAGCATGATCAGAACTCCTCAAAAACAGATGGAAAAAATTACTTCACTCGTATTCTATTGCCAAAGTGCGGCTAAATTGCTTCGAAGCCGAAAAATCCTTCCGCCCCGATGTTTGAAAACTAACACATTGCCCCGATTTTTTGCAAATAGTTTTTAGATAGCATTAAAGCGTCACCTTATTTTCTACACAACATACCAACAAACTGGAGTTTGTTGGTATGTTGTGCGGATTGTGCGGATTGTGCGGATTGGATGATTTCTTGATTTTATTTTCCTTTCTCGCTAATGTTTTGCCATCAGCCGGAATACGGTTGTACGCAATTTGGCAATTTAATCGCGGATTAACCAAGAAGGAGAAAGTGTCATGAATGCGAAGAGCGAATATGCGCAGTTCGTAGATCCCAGCAAGATAGATCCCTTCAAGAAGATCATGAGGGAGATGGGCGAACGGACACTGGAGTTTCCGTTGGATCTGGATGTTCTCGTCGAATCGTCTGACCACGGCGCTGTGTGGGAATATATCGGCAGTTTGCCGCATGCCTGGTCGGGAACTCAAGAAGGGCTTGGCAACAAGAACTGGATCGCGGAGTGGATGTACCAGAACGCAGGCACCGGCAAGACATACTACGACGGCATCGGCATCGATGCCGCAATGATGGCAGTCAACGATGAAATTGCCTCGGGGCCAATGCCCGCTGTCTACATGGACGAAGTTGCGGCCGGCGACAGCGAGTGGTTCGAGGACGAGAAGCGCGCAATGGTTCTCGCGGAAAGCTATTACCGCGCATGCGAAATGGCGGGAATGGCTCTTCCGGCAGGCGAGTCGCCGTCGCTTCGTTATCTCGTCAAGGCCGAACCGCCTGTGAAAAGCGCTCCGTCATTGAGCGGTTGCGTTATCGGCATCATTGCTCCGAAAAGCCGGAAGATAACCGGCGAGAAACTCTGCGCGGGTGACAGCATTCTTGTTGCGCCTTCGTCCGGGCTCCACGCGAATGGAGTTTCGCTTGTCATTAAGCGCGCGCTTTCGCTTCCTGGCAAGTTTCTGACGAAACTGCCTAATGGCAATACGCTTGGCGACGAAGCGCTCATCCCGACGAAGTGCTATGTCCGCCTGGTGAAAGCATTGCTTGATGCGGAAGTGGACGTTCATGCGTTTCTCCCGGGCACGGGCGACGGCGTAGCCAAGATTCCCTTTGACAAGCGTGGTTTCACCTACAGGATCCATAGCTGGGTGGACATCCCGCTGTTGTTCCTGTTTATGCATGAAATCGGCGTATCACTCAAAGATTGCATGACCACCTTCAACTGGGGTGGCGGATACTACATCTTTCTGCCCAAGCGCGAAGCGGAAAGGGCAATCGCTGTCGGCCGTGAAGCCGGATATGAGCTGAAGGAAGTTGGCGTGGTCGAGGAAGGGGAACGGAAAGTCATATTCGGACCCGAAAACGACCTTATCCTGTATCCGAAGAGCTGAGCACGGCGGAAGTATTCCCTGTTTCGTTTCCGTTACTACATCTTGGTTTTTTCCGACAAGTTTGAGGGGGTTTGTTGTTCGCCAGCCGGCGGATGGCGAACCCCTTTTTGTTTTCTTGATCTTCTCTCTGTTTTTGACTAATGTTCCGCCATCAGCAGGAGTATGGCTGTAGGCAAATTGGCAACAAAATATTGAAGGAGGCCTCATGCGTACTTACAGAGTTAACGTAATGGTCCGTTTCGGGCTGGTGTTTTTAGCTGTAATGGCCGTGATTATCGGCGCGCTTGAACTGGCTGTCGCGATGAAATTCCAGTTTCCAGAGACGTGGGCGCTGGCGTTGGACTTCTTGCCGGGAGCCGCAATCACTTTCGCGATGTGGACCGGCGCTGCCTTATGGATGGCGATAGCCACGGTAGGGTGGATAAAAACATGCAAGAGAATCCCTGGCTCTTTCACAGCTATGGAGACAGTAGCCGTGACTTCGGTAGCCACGATTTCCGTCATGGGAATCATCGTGGGTCCGTTTATGGTTGCCGTTTGGCTCAATGCTTTGGCGTGGGTTGGAGCAGCCCTTTCATTTGTGGGTTCTCTGCAGAAGAACCTGAAGAAATTCAGCATTGAAACTGCGGAACCCTGAACGGGGCCCGCCGCCTCGCGGGCGTCCGGATAATTCGTTTAACGACGAACCCGGACGCCCCTTTTTATTCATAATTCCGTCTCCTTAAGATATATTATTATAAAAATGATGTCTGAATTCGAAAGGAAAAATAGGGAGTCAATGACGCTAGAGGAAGAAAATTTGGCTCATATGACCGAAGAGTTCGCCAGGTTTTTGAAAGACGGAAAATATTCATCTGACGAAATTCGCGAGGCATACTACCGGCTTTGCGGCGTTTCTGAAAATGAAAGCGCCGATGCCGGCAACATGGAAAAGATTGTTTCTATGATGAGTGAAATGACAGATAACGGTTATCCATTAAACCGGATTGCCGATATCATCGGCACGAAACAAGCCGTTGAACGCGCGGTTCCGAATTTTTACGAATTTTTAAACACACTTGAAATTTCCGATAGTGAAAAAAAGGTTTTAAGTTCAATTGTAGACAAGGGACGAAGCGGTGAAATAGATTTTTTTGTGGACAGCAAATTATTTGGAAGTTTAGCCATTAATATCGGAAAGGTTCCAAAAGAAATAACCGCGATTGCAATCAAAGAGGGAATTACAAGAGTTCTGCGTATGGTTCCAAAAGGCAAAAAGTACAAGTTCTCGTTTACTGAAAAATAATTCTTGGCGTTTAATAGATTCGTTTTTTATGTGGCGCTGAATATTAACGCCCCTTTTTATTTGACGCTCTGCTAGGGAAGGGAATATATTACAGCCAACAGCAGTTTGATAAAACGAATACCAACAAAGGAGATTAGCCATGGGTACGAAGATAAAATTGCTTGGTCGCCCGATAGTATTGCGCCTTGCTTTGGTTGACAACGATCCGGATCAGCCGAGGCAAGTGTTCCCTGAAGAAGAAGCCAAAGAACTGGAAGAAAGCATCAAGAAAGGCGGGATCCACAACCCGAACATTTATGTACGTGTTCACCCGAAGATAAAGGGGCGGTATATGCTCGTTGCCGGCGAACGCCGTTTTCGGGCATTGCGCAACATAGGTGTTGAGGAGTTTGAATTCCGTCTTGTCAGCAATGAAGATTCGCCCTACAAGATTTCAATTATCGAGAACAAGTGCCGTCTGGACTTGAACCCGATTGACGAAGCGGAAGGGTACGAAAAGTGGATGGAATCTGATGGGTTAACAGTTGCCGAGATAGCAGCAGAAATACCGGAAAATCCGCAAAACATCTACCGTTCCATGCGTCTGCTCAAGTTGCCGGAAGAGGTGAAGAAACTCATCCGCCAAGGAAAGCTCAGGTCGGGCGCGGCACACCATCTTCTTCAGTACAAAAAGTTGGGCATCTCAAAGCAAATCGAGTTGGCCCAACGCCTGATAGCGGGCGAAGACCCGCCGGAAATTGACGAGCAACTAACAAGCAGGAACGAGCGCGGGGAAGCAATGATAGAGGCCCGGCTTCCGAAAACTACGGACGGCCTCATCAGGCGCATGCTCAAGTTCCGCCAGAACAGCAACTCCATCACGTTCGTGATAGAAGCGTTTCTGGCGAAGCCGAAAGCGGACCAAATCAACGGCTGGCGCTTTTTCACGAAAGATACCCGGGACAATTTCACGAACCAGATTCGGGAGCTCATCGTGGATTTGCAGGCGCTCTTGCAGCAAATGGGAACTTTGCCTGAAACAAGAAGAATCCCGTCCGGTATCGCGGCAGTGAGCCAGAAAGAAGCTGCGGAGAGAGCGAAGGGAGTTTCTGCAGCGGATGCGAATCCAACTGCGGAAAAACCGGCCGACCTCAAAATCCCGTCGTTCGGCGTGCGGGTTACGGGAAAGAAGAAGCATGCAATTCCTCCTTCGCCGATCGCCGCTCCGAAATCGGTTGCGCCACAAAAAGAAAGTCCGGTTGTAGTCAGATCCAAATACGACCCGGTAGTTTCAAGGCGTGTTTCGATGAGGGAATACGAGGCAGCAAGACGGCATGTTCCGCCGTCGCAACCATCCGTAACGGTTCCGGTTGTCGTGCACACGGCGGCAAAAGGTAATGGGGGCGAAGAAGGAAAACCGTCGCGGATAGTGAGAATATTCAATCCTTCTTACGTCGGAACAGCGCGGAAAGTTGTTTTCTTCGTGCTGACCCAGATAAGAGACGGCAAGAGAAATCTCGTCGGCAAGGAAGCACTTGCGCATGTGCTAGGCGACGGGTTATCTGCAAAAGATATTGATACCCCAGTGCTAGAATCGCTGCGCACAATTCGTTCTTGCTGGGAGCTCCCGCCTGATCCAGGCAACCCGAGCTTTAACGAACTAATCGAGTTTTTGCACAAGCTGAAGCTGGAGCTAAAAAGCAGAGGCTGTCCGGACTTCGAAGGGTTCATCAAGATGGTGAAGAACCGCGACAACTCACCCGACCCTGTCCGGCTGGAGAATCTATGAAACACTTTGAGTCACTTCACGTGGCCCGCCCACAAGGCGAGCCACTTTCTTTTTTCCCGATTTGTGCTACAATTACCGCGCCTAAGCGGCAAACCGCTTGGTTTAAGCATAAATGGAAGGCAAATTTCACATAACGCTGGCTGCCGAGAAACTGACCGAAATATTCGGCCTGCCTATCACGAACACCATTATCACGGCCTGGCTCGTAATGGCGCTCCTTGTTATTCTCGGTTTTGTCATCAAGAAGAGAATCGCGCTCATACCGGGGAAGCTCCAGAACGCGGTTGAGATGCTCGTTGAGTATCTTTTCAAACTTGTGGAGGACACTCTCGGCTCGCGCGAGCTCGCAAAACGCTATTTCCCGCTCATCGCCACAATTTTCATATTCATACTGGCGGGAAATCTTCTGGACCTTTTCCCGATATTTGAAACTTTCGGCATACACCGCGAAGGGGAATTCATACCGCTTTTTCATCCGGTCAACGCCGACCTTAATTCCACACTGGCTCTGGCCATAATTTCTTTTTTCACGATTGAATTGTCCGGAATTTTCACTCTCGGTTTCTTGAAATACGGCTCAAAGTTTGTTAATTTCAGGGGAGGCGCGATGGGATTCATGATTGGCTTGATAGAGATTATAGGCAACCTCGCGCGCCTCATATCGCTTTCGTTCAGGTTATTCGGAGCCATTTTCGCCGGAGAGGTTCTTCTTTTAGTAATCGGGACATTCGTCCCGCTGGTATTGCCCGTGCCGCTGATGGCGTTTGAAATGTTCATTGGAATTCTGCAAGCGGGCATCTTCGCGGTTCTGACTTTGGCGTTCATCAAACTCGCCATAGAGGAACCGCACGGCGGCCACGGGAAAGAGCAAATGGCGCATAGCTAATAGATAAAAACAATCACGGAAAAATAAGGTCGAAAAAAATATTTACGAAATACAAATAAATACTAATATACGAATGTTTTTAAAGTATAATTCGTATATTCGTACAGTTTCGTATTTGGTAAATAAATAAAATTATGGATATTGAAGTAGCAAAAGTATTGGGCATGGCAATCGTCGTGGGGCTCGGAGTCATCGGTCCCGGCATCGGACTCGGCATTTTGGTTTCCAAAGCCCTTGAAGCCATCGGACGGAATCCGGAGGCAGCGGGCACGATCCAGACCACAATGTACATCGGCATCGCCGTAACCGACGTACTCGCGATTTTCGCGGTAGTTATCGGCTTTATAATCAGGTTCACATAACGTTAACAATAGTTAAAAGTTCGAAGCTCGAAATGTTCGAAGTAAAAACGAATTTAACAACTCTAACAAGCGAAGCGATCGAACGATAAAACAGTAATTCCCATGTCTAAAATATTGGAAATATTCGGGATAGATTGGCGGCTTCTCGCCATTAACGCGATTAACTTCGGCATCCTTTTGTTTTTACTGAAACGTTTCGCCTACGGCCCGATAATGGTCGCGCTTGAAGCGCGCCGGCAGAAAGTTTCCGAAGGAGTGCGGAGTGCCGACCTCGCCGAGAGGAAACTCAAAAAAATTGAGGCATCGCGGGCGGAGATACTGGCACAGGCGGGAAAGGAAGCTGATGCGCTGCTGGCTCACGGACGTGAGGCAGGTATCGTCAAAGAAAAGGAAATCATTTCCGAAGGGGAGACAGCGGCTGCCTCGCTTCTTAAGGACGCCGAAAACCAAGCCAAAGAAATAAAGGCACAGGCGATAGCCGAGAGCAGGGACGAGGTTGCCAAGCTCATCGTTCTTGGGATGGAGAAAACAATAAAATCTAATAAAAAATCATAAATTTCAAGCACTAAATCATAAACAAATTATCTCGCTACGCGAGATCTGGCGTAGCCAGACAATTTTATAAATTTTCAAACATTTATTATTTGTAAATTTGAATATTATTTCAAATTTCGGATTTGGAATTTAGAATTTAAAAAATCATGAACATTTCCACACAATACGCAAAAGCTCTCTACGAACTGGTCGATAAAAACGACAAAGATGGAAAAATATATCTTAAAAATCTGCGCCAGGCGCTGGAACGCCGCGGACATATCAAGCTTCTGTCGCAGATTTTTTCAGAATATAAAAAGTTGGCTTTGGCCAGTGAGCGCACCGAGCTTCACAAAAAAATTACGCCGGAAAAAGAAAGAAAGAGAGTACTTTTGGAATTATATCGTCGGCTCACAGATAACAAATGACGTATGACAAATGTAATGCCAATATATGGAAGTTGAACTTCCATAGGAAGTTCAACTTCCTGTATCATTATTATTTAAATGCAAAAATTCATAGAACAATTTAAAAAAGAAATAGAGAACTTTGTTCCGACGGAAAGAAGTAAGAACGGCGGTATTGTAACGCGCGTCAGCGACGGAGTCGCAGAAATTGAAGGGCTCGAAAACGCGGTCATGTCGGAAATGGTGCGTTTTGAAACCGCCCACGGCAAAGCACTTAAAGACGCAGTGGAATCGCGCGGCGACGTTTACGGCGTCATTTTGAACCTTGAAGAGGAATCTGTGCGCGCCATTATTCTCGGCGACGCCGGGCTTGTGGCTGAAGGCATGCCGGTCGTTTCCACCGGAGAAGTGCTTTCAATCCCAGTCGGCGAAGCATTGATAGGCAGAGTTGTTTCGCCGCTCGGCGAACCGCTAGACGGCCTCGGCCCTATCGTTTCTAAAAGGAGAAATTCAATAGAGAGGGAGGCGTACGGCGTCATGGATCGCTTCGGCGTCAACACTCCACTCCACACCGGAATCAAAGCCATTGATTCCATGATTCCCATTGGCCGGGGACAACGCGAACTTATAATCGGCGACCGTTACACCGGTAAGACCACCGTGGCCACGGACACGATACTAAACCAGAAGAGCGAGCCGAAAGAATCGCGGCCAATCTGCATTTATGTTGCAATCGGACAGAAGGAGTCCAAGACGGCGCGCATCGTCCAGACGCTCCGCGAAAAGGGGAGTTTGGAATATTCAATAATCGTGGACGCCGGCGCTTCGGCTCCGGCCGCACTTCAATATTTGGCGCCTTTTGCCGGAGCCGCCATCGGCGAATATTTCATGGAGCAGGGCAGAGATGCGCTGGTAATTTACGACGATCTTTCCAAGCACGCGGTTGCTTACCGCCAGCTTTCGCTTCTTCTCCGCCGTCCGCCGGGTCGTGAGGCCTATCCGGGCGACGTATTTTATTTACACTCCCGTCTTTTGGAGCGTGCCGCAAAACTTTCGAAAGAGAAAGGCGGCGGTTCGCTGACGGCTTTGCCCATCATTGAGACGCAAGAAGGCGACGTTTCCGGATATATTCCGACAAATGTTATTTCCATAACCGACGGGCAAATCTTTTTGGAGACAGACCTTTTCAACAAAGGCATGCGTCCAGCCATCAATCCGGGAATATCGGTCTCGCGCGTAGGTTCGGCGGCCCAAACCAAAGCCATGAAGAAGGTCTCGGGCAAAATAAAATTGGAACTCGCGCAGTTCCGCGAACTAGAGGCCTTCATGCAATTTTCTCAGGACTTGGACCCCGATACCAAAAAGCGCATTGATGCCGGACAGCGTCTGACCGCAATTTTGAAACAAAAAAATGCCGAGCCAATGCCTTTTGAGCGTCAGTCGGTCTCAATTTACGCAGCGGTAAACGGATATCTTGAAAAAGTGGCTGTTGAAAAAATTCCCGAATTTGAAGAAAAACTTCTGGCATTTTTGGATTCCAATGCTCCGGAAGTGCTTGAAAGCATTAAACGTGCGCAGGATATCGCGGTGCAAACGGAAGAAGAACTTAAAAAACAGCTGATGAAATTCACCGAGTCGCATCCGGCCTTATTCGGAAAATAACTTTTTACTTTTGACTTTATAACATTTAACTTTGAACTTCTTAAAAATATGCCCGGGCTCAAACAGATAAAAAGCAAAATAAAAAGCGTGGAGAAAACTCAGACCGTCACCAAGGCCATGGAGGCCGTTTCGGCCGCCAAAATGAGGAAGGCCCAGTCGCGGGCGCTGGCCGGACGCGCTTACGCCCGGGCGGCGGCGGCGATTCTGGCGCGCGTTGCCGGTTCGCGCGAAACAGCCAATTATCCCCTGATGCAGGCAAGGGAAGTTAAGCGTACTCTATATATAGTGATAACGAGCGACAAAGGCCTGGCCGGAGCGCTCAATTCCGCCGTTCTACGTTCTACGCTTGCCGAAATAACTTCGCGCGGATTTTCAACAAATTCTGTTTCCATAATCGCAGTCGGAAAGAAGGCCAATGAATTTTTCGCCAAGCGCGGCTTCAAAGTGGAAATTTTCCATCCGAACACGGACCAGATTTCGTCGGACATCATCAGGGAAATCGTCAACGAGGCTGCTTTTCGTTTCCAAGACGGCATCATAGACGAAGTCAAAATCGCTTACCAGAATTTCCGTTCCACCTTCGAGCAGATTCCGATATTAAGAGTGATTTTCCCGCTGTCGCTCGAGGAACTGGAGAAAGTTGTCCATGATATCATTCCGGCGCGCGGATTGTTTTCCGAAATGAAGAACGGAACTTATCCCAAGACCTACACCATAGAACCGTCCCAGGAAGAAGTTCTCGACGCCATTCTGCCGAAACTCGCCGGAGTTTTCGTCTATCATGCGCTTTTGGAATCACAGGCATCGGAGCACAGCGCTCGCATGGTCGCCATGAAATCGGCTTCCGACAAAGCGGCGGAGATGGAGCACGACCTGACTTTATGGTTCAATAAAGCGCGCCAGGCGGCCATCACGCGAGAGGTCAGCGAAATAATAAGCGGAATGGAAGCGATGGCTAATTGATGAGTAGGTAGTAGGTAGAATGTAGAAAGTAGTAGATGGAAAATACAAAGCCAAAAACATGATAAAGAAAAACACAAAGGTAATTTTTGAAGGAGAAGAATCAATATCTTCTGAGGATTTAATCGGGGGAATACCTTTATCAAAAGGCGAAACCATAAATCTTCACAAAAACGGCGAAGTAATATTATATGAAGTGACTGACAAAAAAGTAGATGCGTTTTTTGAAGGAGAAGATCAAATGATCAATATCACGTATACAGTCCAAAAAAAGAGATAAACATATGGAATTTAAAGAAATACAAAAGAAAATTGTTGAAAGAGCAAAGGACTATGAAGAAAGGTATAACCTGGTCATAGATGAAAACACCGCCATTATCAAACTTTACGAAGAAGTCGGCGAATTTTCAGAAGCAGTGTTAACTCATAGAAAAAAGAGCAGGCCGGAAAAACTTCTGCCGCCCGAAGAATCAAAGAAAAAAGTTTCTGAAGAATTGGCTGATGTTATCGGAATGGCAATAGTAACCGCGGACCGTCTGGGTATAGATATAGAAGAAGCGCTTCAAAACAAATGGATAAATAGAAAAAATGGATAAAATACAAAAAGGAAAAATAACGCAAATAATAGGACCGGTCATAGACGTTTATTTCGCGGGAGAAAAATTACCGGCGCTTAGGAACGCGCTTTCGGTTGAAGTGTTGACGCCCTCCTCTGCCAAGGCTACGGCGGGTGAAAGAAGAAAAGTAATTCTTGAGGTTGCCCAGCACATCGGGCTCGGACGTGTCCGCACAATAGCGCTTCAGGACACTTCGGGACTGGCTCGCGGAATTGAAGTTACGGACACCGGCGGTCCGGTTTCCGTTCCCGTTGGCGAAAAAGTTCTCGGACGGCTTTTCAACGTTATCGGCGACACGATAGACGGCAAAGAAGCGCTGACCGGTGTTTCGAGGTCTTCCATTCACCGCGACGCTCCGCAGTTCAAAGACCAGCGCGTTAAAGCCGAGGTCTTTGAAACGGGCATCAAAGCTATAGACCTACTCGCGCCTTTCATTAAGGGTGGCAAAGTCGGTCTTTTCGGCGGCGCCGGCGTGGGCAAAACCGTTTTAATGCAGGAACTCATCAGAAACGTGGCCACCGAACATGGCGGATATTCGGTGTTTGCCGGCGTAGGCGAGCGCGTGCGCGAAGGAAACGACCTTTACCGTGAAATGGAGGAGTCGGGAGTGCTTTCCAAAACCGCTTTGGTTTTCGGCCAGATGAACGAAGTTCCGGGCGCGAGAGCGCGCGTCGGGCTTTCCGGTTTGACCATGGCCGAACATTTCCGCGATGAAATGGGCAAGGACGTTCTTTTCTTTATGGATAACATTTTCCGCTTCGTGCAGGCGGGTTCGGAGGTGTCTTCGCTTCTCGGCAGAATGCCGTCGGCAGTCGGATACCAGCCGACTCTTTCGGAAGAAATGGGACAGCTTCAGGAACGCATCACTTCCACCAAGAAGGGTTCAATCACTTCGGTGCAGGCGATTTATGTGCCGGCCGACGACCTTACCGACCCCGCGCCGGCGACCACTTTCAGTCATTTGGACTCAACTATCGTTCTTTCAAGACAGCTTGCATCGCTCGGTATTTATCCGGCCATTGACCCGCTTGAATCAAACTCAACGGCGCTCGAGCCGGAAATCGTCGGGCAGGAACACTACGACACCGCTATGCGCACCAAGCAAGTTCTCCAGCGCTACAAAGACCTCCAGGATATTATCGCCATTCTCGGCATTGAAGAACTTTCCGACGACGACAAGACGATTGTTTACCGCGCGAGAAAGATACAACGCTTCCTTTCCCAGCCGTTCGCGGTAGGAGAAGCATTCACCGGCAGGCCGGGCAAGTACGTGACGCTTCCGGAAACCATCCGCGCATTCAAAGAAATCTTGGACGGCAAGCACGACGACAAGCCGGAAAGCGCCTTTTATATGAAAGGCGGAGTAGGGGATGTCGAAGAAGAATAATTGTAACGAAAATTCGAAGCACGAAATCATAAATCCTAAACAAATCACAAATACCAATGTTTCAAATGTTTATAATTTTGTCATTCCGAACGTTAGTGAGGAATCTTAGAGATCCTTCGCGGAGTTTACACTGAGCAAAGCGAATGTGCTCAGGATGACAAGCGATTGTAAAGTTGAAATTTAGATATTGTTTAGAATTTCGATATTAGAATTTAAAAATTAAACATTATGCACGTAACGGTAGCAAAAGTGGACGAAATTTATTTTGACGGCGAAGCCGATTCGCTTTCCGTTGCCGGCGCTGATGGCCAGATGATGGTTTTACCCGAACACATGCCGCTTATAACTACGCTCAAGCCGTGCACGCTTGTTGTGAAGGCGAATGGCGAAACAAAAAAATTTGAAATTGAAGGAGGGATTTTGGAAGTCCGCCGCGACGCCGCGACTGTGATTTTGTAATTAGTTAGGAGCTTTCATATAAATCTCACGATATACCTTTTCCATTTCTAGATATTCTTGATATCTGGGTAATTTTTTGAAATCTTCTAACTCTATCTTTTTTAAACCTATACGTTCCATTACTGCCTTACCTAGGGAAGTCCAGTCGTATGAACGGGGGATATATTCACCCTTAGGAGGATCCCATGCGGTTCTTAGAATGCCGAGATCTAGTAATCTTAGGGCGGATATTTGAAATCTTGATTCCATATTTACGGTATAGAAGTGTGTATACCCATTAGGGCATCTCCCGAATATTTGCATTAATTCCAATCCTTCTATGCCTATTGATTTAGATATACTCTCTATCCTTTTATCTTGATAATACTTTTGATTTTCATATACGCTTTTTAAGATTTTACCGAAATCATTTATATCTTTAAAGTCTTTGTTTACTCTTAAAATATTCATTCCCCGTACATCGAAGAAGATTTCCTTTTCTATATTTTCTGAGTCTGTAAGTAGTATAATGTCGGTATCTTCTCTAATACTTCGTGCGACGCCCAATTCGTAGGCAACATTTGCGTTTACATTCTTATGATTTTCATTACTATATCTATCATCTATTGAAAGATCGAATATCAGTATCCTTGATTTATTTATTGCCTCATGAACTTTATCAATAATTTCCCTACCAGTTTTATCATCGGTAAAAGTATTTATTTTTAATTCAAGGTTTTCAAGACTTACAATGGCCGGCTCAATGATGTTTTTAAATAGGTCGTTACTTTTTTCAATAACCGGTCTAAAAGAAAAAACAGAATTTTCTCTTTCTTCAATTAGATAGCTGTTAAAAAAAATATGTGGGTTTGCCATAATTTTTTTACCTACTAAATGGTGGGGTCGGAAAAATATTATTTAACCCTTTTCTTCCTCACAAAAAGCAGTTCTTCCGGCAGACGGAAAAGCCCCTCATCATTCTTTTTTTGTTCAATGAAATGCGCGATAAATCCCACGCTGCGGGGGATTACGAAAAAAGCGTTGAAAAGTTCGGCATCGATAAATTCACGGAGTTCGTTTTTGGAAAATCCTTCGCATTCAATCAATATGTCCAGAAATAGCGCGGCGATAACGCCGTCAATGTTTAAAATAAGTTTGCCGTTTTTGGCGGTTGTCACTTTTTCAACTTCACGGGCGAAATCGTAATACGGATGCTTTTTCAAAAGTGCCGCGAATCCCGAAAGCGCTTCGACACGGGGGTCGGGGAGTCCGACACGGTATTTAAGATGGCCGATGCCCGGGACGAGTTCTCCGGCTTTTGTTTTCGCCTCTACCATTTCAGCCGCTTTTTTCTCCTCCATCCAGTACCTTGCCGCTTGCGGCGAGGATTCAAAAAGAGGAGAACCCTTCCGTAGCCTTGGCGAAGGAGGGTTGCCCGAAACGCCGTTGAGCCAAACCTTGGCCGCCGCATTAACCGCTCCGCCGAAGCGGGGACCGATTGTAAGAAGTCCGGAAGCGAGCGACGAAACCAAGTCCTTTCCGGCGCGCGCCGTTATCATTGTATTGACTGCGCCCGAGACATGTCCGCCGTGGTCAATTAAAAGCGTGAAAACAGATTCGGCGAAAGCGTTGGTTGTTTTGGATTTGACCGGCTTGCCAATGAGCGCTTCAAGTATGCTTTTTACGAAAACGCTGTCGCCTTTGGCCAGAAGTTTTTTGCCTTTCACGAAAACGGGGGATTTTTCCGGAGCGGTTATTTCGCGAGTCGATAAAATACTTCTTGTTCTATTCATAAGTTTATTAATATCATAAAGTTTAACATTTCGCGATGTTTCGCGTCGCTCCGGTAGCTTCGCGATTTTTTCAAGAAACTCAGGAAACGTTTCTGCGGCAATGGCGCCGACGGCGCGAAGCGCTTCCCGTTTGGCACGGGCGCTTTCGTCTTTTTGTGCGACCAGCGCTTTAGCGTGCCCGAACTGCACATGTTCTTTGAATGCCTCGTCGATTACGCCGGCGATGTAGGCGACAACAGGTTTAGTGAATTTTTTTGATTTAATCATTTCCACTATTTCGTATTCGTCCACTCCGCCGAGTTCTCCGAAATAAACCAGCGCTTTGGTGTTTTTGTCGGTTTCGGCGAGGTTGAGAATATCGGTCAAGGAAGCGACGGGGAAACGATCTCCGCCGATGGCCATGGCAAAAGAAACTCGTTTGCCAGCGTCGGCGACCGCGCGGATAAGTTCGCTGGTCATTCCACCAGAAGTAGAAACGACAGCGAGTGAACCGGGAGTTGAAAGTTTACTCGCGGAAATTTGCCTAATGTCGATACCGCCGATGGCTCCGAGCTTGAGCGAGCCAGGCACGAGCAGTCCCACGCCCGAAGGCCCGGCAATGAGATATTTCGAGCCGAAACGGCGGATTAGTTCAGTGGCGTGCCGTTCGGGAACATTTTCGGCGAATATGTGCCCGCCGAGCGCCTGCGGGAAGGCCTCAAAAAATGTGACAGTCGATTCAAACGCGCGTCGTCCCGATCGGAGATTGAGCATCCAGTTTACGCGTCTTTTTATTTCGGCAGGCACGGCATTGATATTCGGATAGCAGGGGATAAGCACTTCGCTTTGGCCGAAGAAATATTTTTCAGCTTTGCGGTTTCCTGTAATCAAACCTATGACAGAAGTGGACGATTTGCCGGACAGAAAATCGAAATCCAAAATCGACTGGACTATTGCCGGATGGCTGCCCAAAGCCAGAATTTTGTTTTTGCCCTTCCTTATTTGTTCAACGTAATTCATGGTATTGTTCGTTGTTCAATCGTTTCACTTGTTCGAGTTGTTCAAATTGTTTTTACTTCGAACATTTCGAACCTCGAACTTTTAACTATTTTTTCACGAATTTAATCGCATCGTCGACCGCTTTTGTAATGACAACGTCGGAACCGTAAACCGTTCCTAAAAGCTTTTCTTTTTTCAAAAAAGTTTTCATAAGCGCGAGCCCTTCTTGCTCATTCGGGCCTCCACGGCGCACGAATACTTTAACGCCGGCTTTACGGAGCCGTTCGGTCGTTTCAGCAAGAGTGTCAATTATTCCCATAAAGGTTTGTTTAACGTCGGTAAAATTGGCCACTCCGCCGGCGAGAACAAGTGCTTTTCTTTTTGCCTTAGATTTGAGCAGGAGCTCAATAACTTCCTTGGCGTAAAGATAAGTTTCCTCGCGCGTCGGGCCGCCACTGTATTCGCCGTAATTACCGATTTCTTTTCCGACTCCACGGAGTTCGGCTTCATCTGCGATGACAATGCTGCCTCCGCCTCCCGAAAGCAGGAAAAAGAGCGAGCCGTTGGGATTCAAGACGGTTAGCTTGAAGGAAGCCGGAGAGGTCTTGGCCAGTTCGTCAATATTTTTTTCAGCGCGGCTGTTTCCCGTTTTTTCGACAATGTCGTTTTCCGTCCAAGCGTTCTTTATGAAGAATGCACCGGCGCTGTCAACAAGAGCCGCGGCATCAAGCGGATAGGTCTTGCCGTTGGCGATTACAAGAGGATTTATTTCAAGAAAGGCGAAGAAATTATTTTCAAAAACCTCAAGTGTATGCTTCAAAAAGCTTTCAGGGAGTTTTGTTTTCTTTGCGGCTGTTTTTATGTCCGAATCACTGCGCAAAATAAACGTCTCAACGGCTTCAGGGTGCGACTCTATGTCAATCCCGCCGGCTTTGGCGTGCATAAAGCGTATGCCTTCGCGGACGCGCTCAAATGAAACGTATTGCTCGTCTTCTTCTTTGTGGTGCAAAAGCGGTTCCGCTAGAAAACGTGAAAAGCCCTTCTTCTTTAGTTTTGATACGGCCAATGGAATTGCCCGCGGGCTTTGGTCAAGAAGCACCAGGCCTTTTTTCATGCGCTTTTTAACGCCCTGGTCTACTTTGACGACAAACCGCCCCTTCTTCGCTCCCGCCTTCGCTAAAGCTACGGCGGGCAAGAAAGCTACGAAGGGCAAGCCCGATTTGATAGAAATACCGCGGTAAGCGGCTCCGAGGAGAAGTTTTTTGGCGCGATATTCGGTTAGTTTTACGCGTGACATATTACTTTACGAATATAAGCGACCCGGAGGCGGGATCGGAATACTTTTCGGAGATAACCAAGCCGAGAGAAGAGGAAAGCGCGATACTCGCCTTGTTTTCAGGATTTATTCGCACCCAGTAGTGGACACCCGGGTGGCTGCCTGAATAAATTTCCATAGCGAATTTTGAAAAATCCTTCATCAGTCCCTTTCCACGGAACGGATTGTAGGAGCGATATCCAATTGTGTGCCATTCGCCGGGCTCATGCCCAAGCGTTTTGGGTCCGATATAAAATAAAGCCGCCAGCGTCTCGGTTTTTTTATGAATCAACCCGAACGGCGTTCTGTCCTTCGCGTACCATTCTTCGTACGAACCTTCGCCGAAGCGTTTGTGGTCGTGCGTGTTTTTCTGAAGTTCCTCATCGCCTTCATCCAGCGCGTGTTTTTTTATTTCTTCAGACGAACTTTTTCCAAGACCGGCGACTATATCAAATTTTTCGCCGTCGTTGGCGAGCGCGGTAGCCAGCGTGACGTTGGTATATATGGGCAGAGGCAAATGGAACTTGCCTACGTTGGGATTTTCTATGATTTCCATTGGGTTTAATTGGGTTTAGTGTAATGCGTTTCAATGCTTATTTCAAAGAATTTGCTTTGCGAAACAGCCATTTTTATGATAGAATTCCAGTGCCGTCAGAGCGGCTCTTATTTTTGTAATGCCCGAAAAAACACTGAAAAACAAAGGAAAAAACGAGGAAAAGAAGACACCTTCCGTCAACGGAAACGGTAATTCGTATACCGCAAAAGATATTTACGTTTTGGAAGGACTTGAGCCGGTCAGGAAGCGTCCAGGAATGTATATCGGCTCCACGGGACCGGACGGTTTGCACCATTTGGTTTGGGAAGTCGTGGACAATTCCATTGACGAAGCCATGAGCGGATACGCGAAGAACATCACCGTTGAGATGCTACCCAAGAATCAGGTAAGCGTCACCGACGACGGCCGCGGCATTCCGGTTGAAGTTCATCATCAGACGAAAAAATCCACACTGGAAACCGTTATGACAACACTTCACGCCGGAGGAAAATTCGGAGGCGAATCATACAAGGTCTCGGGAGGATTGCACGGAGTCGGTGTTTCGGTAGTCAATGCGCTTTCCGATTGGTTGCGTGTTGAGGTCTCGCGCGATGGAGCGCTCTGGATGCAGGAATACAAGCGCGGTGAACCGCAGGCCAAAGTCAAAAAAATCGGAACTTTCACCCCTACGGGGGATGTCCCGAAGGGACACAAAGCAACCGGAACCAAAGTTATTTTTTCTCCGGACCCGCAGATTTTTTCAACAATAGAGTTCAGCGATAAAAGAATCATTGACCATTTCCGCCAGCAGGCATATCTGACAAAGGGACTCCGCATAAACTTTTTGGACAAGAGAAAATTGCCGTATTCTTTTTACGGATTCTGCTTTGAGGGGGGAGTGCTTTCGTTCGTCAAATATCTCGCCGCCGGCGAGACGCTTTTGCAGGACGAAATATTTTACGTACACAAGCAGGCCGAAAAAATAGAAATTGAAACCGCTTTTGCTTACATTGACGATTTCAGCACCAAAGAATTGAGTTTCGCCAACAACATTTACACTCCCGACGGCGGAATGCACCTGACCGGGTTCCGTTCAGCCCTGACCAGAACTTTGAACAACTACGCCCGCAACGAAAATTATCTTAAGGAAAAAGAAGAGAACCTTACCGCAGATGATGTCCGCGAGGGATTGGTAGTTGTAGTTTCCGTGAAACTAAGCGAGCCGCAGTTTGAAGGCCAGACGAAAGCGCGCCTCGGAAACCCAGAAGCGAGAACTGCCGTTGAAGCCGTGATTAACGAAGCGCTAAAGGAATTTTTGGAGAAGCGTCCAGGCGAAGCGAGAAGGATGATAGAAAAAGTAATGCTGGCCGCTAAGGCCCGTATGGCCGCCAAAGCAGCCAAAGATACCGTTTTGAGAAAAGGCGCTTTGGAAGGAATGACTTTGCCGGGTAAGCTGGCCGACTGCAGTTCAAGGAATCCGGAGGAATCGGAAATTTTCATCGTTGAGGGAGACAGCGCCGGAGGCAGTGCCAAAATGGGACGCGACCGCAAGACGCAGGCAATTTTGCCGGTAAAGGGAAAAATTTTGAACGTGGAAAAAGCGCGTATAGACAAAATGCTCGCCAATGTTGAAATAAGGTCATTGGTCGTTGCTATGGGTACGGCAATTTCCGACAATTTCAATATTGAAAAATTGCGCTATCACAAAATAATCCTGATGAGCGATGCCGATGTTGACGGAGCTCACATCAGGACGCTTTTCCTAACTCTTTTTTACCGCTATTTCCCGCAGCTTATTGAAAAGGGGCATCTTTATATTGCTCAGCCGCCGCTTTACAGGATACAGGCGGGCAAAGACGTCAGATATGCTTTCAGCGACGCCGAAAAAGAAAAGACAATCGTTGAGATGCAAAAAGTAAAAAGTCCCCGCCTGCGCCAAGGCTTCGGTGGGCAGGAAAAGTCAAAAGTCAAAAATGCAGAAGAGGTGGAAGAAATTATTGAAGCGGAAATTGAGAGTAGCGAACTTTCCGGAGAAGAGAAGAAAATTCCGGGAGTATCAATCCAGCGCTATAAGGGTCTCGGCGAAATGAACCCGGAACAGCTTTGGGAAACGACTATGAATCCGGAGAAGAGGATTTTGAAGCTTGTTGTCGTGGAGGATGCCGCGAAAGCGGACAAGCTTTTCAACATTCTTATGGGAGATCTGGTTGAGCCGAGAAAGCAGTTCATTCAGGCATACGCCGGCGAAGTCAGGAATTTGGATATTTGATTTTTATATATCAATTTGGTTCAATTAAAAGATGAAAGAAAGCTTCCCCAATCCTTCCAACGAGCAATACAAAGAGGTTGCAGATTTGCCGGAGGAACAAAGAGAAAAATATGTTGATATAAAAACAGAAGGTTCTACAGAGCCGGGATTTGTAGAAAAGTCAGCTGTTGAAAATGATAAAAAAGCTACAATTGCCGCGCGCTTCATGAGAGTTCCTGGAGAATATATTCTTCACAACGAGGCTGAAAAATTTGACGGAGAACGAGATAAAACTTTAAAAGAGTTGGATAAGATTATAGAATCACCAGATTTCAAAAGTAATGATTTTAAAACATATATGGAAGTAACGTTGGATGCCGAGAATGCAGTTGAATTTTCCCCCTTTAAAAAAGAATTATGTGATAGCGAGGAAGTTATGCGCAAATATATAAAAATTAAAGGCGGCGGCACTGTTATGCATAAAATGTCCGACCGACTCAAAAATGATAAATCCTTTATAATTGAACTTCTTAATACGGATGTAAGATCTGGCGAGGTTGGTGCAGAAATTGGATGGTTACCTGACAATATGCGTTCAGATCCGGATATCATTATGGCGGCAATGAAAACGGCTCCAGTAGAAGCATTTAGTTGTGCTCCGGATGCGAAACGGAACGATCTCGATTTTATTTCAACCACGCTGGATGCGATTGAAAGAGTATATAAACCAGATATGCGTCTGGCCGCTATGAACTCGCTTTTAGGAATGATTGATCCGGCTTTGGCAAAGGATATTTTAGAAAAGCGAGACTTAGCTAAATAGAATGTTCCATACTGGTCGCATAAGGTTATAGCCTTGATTTTTAAGCAGTTTTTTAGTATCTTTGGTAAACTAATGTTCGGACGAATAAAGACATTTTTTCAGGAAACAAGGCAGGAACTTCGCCACATCAACTGGCCGACCAGGCAGGAAGCTGCCCGGCTTACGGCTTTCGTGGTGATTCTTTCCATAGCGCTGGCAATTTTTCTTGGTGCCTTCGACTATTTTTTCACTTTCATACTTAAGAAATTCATTCTCAAAGTATAAAATGATTTAAGAATATAGATTTATGATTTATGAAATAAAATTTTCTTAATTCTTAAATCGTAAATCCTAAATCTACTAAAACAATGGAAAAATCATTGGAAACATCAAAAGACAACGCCAGGCACTGGTTCGCGGTTCACACGCAGTCCGGCTATGAAGAAGCCGTGTCGAGATATCTAAAGCAGAGGATTGAGTCACTTTCAATCGGCGACAAAATTTTTGAAGTCATCGTTCCCACGGAAAAGAAAATAAAAGTGAAAGGGGGCAAGAGAGAAACAATCGAGGAAAAAATTTATCCCGGATATGTTCTCGTCAACATGATTCTCACGGAGGATTCGTGGTATGTGGTCAGGAACACTCCGCGCGTTGACGGATTCGTAGGACCGGACAAGACGACCCCGACACCGCTTTCCGAAGACGAAATTCAAGCATTGCTCGGACGAATGGGCAAGGACGAAAGCAGTTTCAAAGTTGACTTTAGGGCTGGAGATTTGGTTAAAATAACCGACGGGCCTTTCAAGGAGTACGAAGGCAAGATTTCCGAAGTAGACGAAGAAAAGGGCCGGCTCAAAGTAATGGTACCTATATTCGGTAGAGACACCGCGGTTGACTTGGACGCGCTGCAGGTGAAGAAAGTCTAAAATAAAAACTGATTTAAGAATATAGATTTATGATTTAGGAAATAAAATTTTCTTAATTCTTAAATCGTAAATCTTAAATCCACTAAAAATCATGGCAAAAGCAATAAAAACAACAATAAAAATTCAGATTCCGGCGGGGGCCGCCAATCCGGCGCCTCCGATAGGAACCGCGCTCGGGCCTCAGGGTGTAAACATCCAGGAGTTCTGCAGACAGTTTAACGAGGCCACCAAGGAAATGACCGGCGACATAGTTCCGGCCGAAATTACAATTTTTGAGGACAGGAGCTTTACATTCAAACTTAAGACCCCGCCAGCCGCGGCCCTTCTCAAAAAAGCCGCCGGTTTGGAAAAAGGTTCCAAGGACCCGCTCAAATCCAAAGTTGGCAAAGTGACCAAGGACGACATCAGGAAAATCGCCGAAAGGAAAATGGTTGACTTGAACACCGACAGCATAGAGGGCGCAATGAAGATAATTGAAGGCACGGCCAGAAGCATGGGAATCACAGTGGAGTAACAAGAAAAACCGCCGAAAGGCGGTTTTTTCGTGGTATAATCTACAAATGGCGAAAAGTGGAAAATTCATAGTCATTGAAGGCACCGACGGTTCCGGAAAAACAACACAGTTCAAAAAACTTGTTTCAAGATTGAGAAAAGCCGGCTTCAAAATAGCCACTTTTGATTTTCCTCAGTACGGCAAGCCGTCTTCTTATTTTGTCCGCGAGTATCTGAACGGCAATTACGGAACCTGGCGGGAAGTCGGGCCGTACAAGGCATCGGTTTTTTACGCGCTGGACAGATTCAGCGCAGGGCGGCAAATATCCGAATGGCTCAATGAAGGAAAAATTGTTCTTTCCAACCGCTATGTGGCTTCCAATATGGGGCATCAGGGAGCCAAGATAAAGAATAAGAAAGAGCGGAAAGATTTTTTCAAATGGCTCTACAAACTGGAATACGGCATAATGAATATTCCGAAACCGGATTTGAATATAGTTCTCCATATGCCGGCTGATGTCGCCCAGAAATTGGTTGATAAAAAAGGCGCGCGAGAATATGTCGGGGGAATTAAAAGGGATATTCACGAAGCGGACCTTCAGCACTTGCGCCAGGCAGAGGAAACGTATTTATATATGGTTAAAACTTTCCCGAAAGATTTCAAAGTGGTAGATTGCGTAAAGCGGGGGAACCTTCTTTCGCCGGAAGATATACATAAGGTAGTGTATAAAATTACGGAGGTTGAACTGAAGAAGAGAAAGAAGTAAATTTTTATCATGTCAGAATATAGGCCTACAATAGGTTTGGAAATACATGCAGAGATGAAGACGCGGACCAAGATGTTCTGCGATTCAATTAACGACGCCGATGAAAAACATCCAAATGTAAATGTCTGCCCGGTCTGTATGGGCCACCCTGGCACTTTGCCGGTCATTAATAAAAAAGCAGTGGAATTCGTCATCAAAGTCGGCCTGGCTCTGGGCGGCAAGATAAGCGACATAAGCAAATTTGACCGCAAGAATTATTTCTATCCCGACCTTCCGAAGGCATATCAAATCTCGCAGTATGACCAGCCGCTGGTTCAGGGCGGAGAACTGCTCGGGGTCCGGCTGACAAGAATACATCTCGAAGAAGACACCGGTACCTTGCTGCATTTAGCAGCAAGCGCAGATAAACGCGGATTAGGTACGCAGATAAACGCAGATAAAAAACTAATCAGCGAGAATCCGCGTAGTAATCAGCGAGAATCTGCGTCATTGATTGATTTCAACCGCGCCGGAGTGCCTTTAATGGAACTGGTAACCGACCCAGATATTAAAAACGCGGAGCAAGCAGTCGCTTTCGGAAAAGAACTGCGCTTGATTCTGCGCTATCTCGGAGTTTCCGACGCCGATATGGAAAAGGGACATATGCGCCTGGAAGCCAATGTTTCCATTAGTAAAAATTCCAAACTGGGCACGAAAGTGGAGGTCAAAAACATAAATTCTTTCAGGTCGCTCGGCTCGGCGATAGATTATGAAATAAAACGACAGAAGGAAGTTTTAGAAAAAGGTGGCAAAGTGGTTCAAGAAACGCGCGGATGGGATGACGTTAAACAAAAGACATTTTCCCAACGCGCCAAGGAAGAAGCTCACGATTACCGCTATTTCCCGGAGCCGGACCTTCCGCCCATGGAGCCGACCAAAGTTTTTGACATAGAAGATATGAAACGGCATTTGCCGGAGCTTCCGGCGGCAAAGCGCGAACGGTTCCGGAAAGAATTCGGTCTTTCGGCGCAGCAGGCGTCATCATTAGTTGACGACAAAAATTTAGCCGACTTTTTTGAGGCAGTCGTAAGCGAACTTGCCACTAGAGACGAACTTACGACATCAACAATTAGGAAAACTCCCAAAGAACTCCTCTTTAATTATCTGACAAGCGATCTGGCAGGGCTTATGAATGAATTCGGAGCAAGATTTGGAGAAATATCCGCCCAGGGCGGATCCGCCTCGGGCGGAAAGATAACACCGGAGCAATTCGCCGAACTTATTGATATGATAGCAGACGGCAAAATAAATAGCCGGCAGGCGAAAGATATTCTACGCAAAATGTTTGAAACGGGCGAAAGTCCGGAAAACATTCTCTTAAAAGAAGGCCTGGAAACCGTTTCCGACGAAGGCAGCATAAAAGCCGTGGTGCTGGAGGTTCTTGGCGAGAACCAAAAGGCGATAGACGATTTTAAAAAAGGGAAAACAGAAAGCTTGAAGTTTCTTGTCGGCAAGACAATGGCCAAACTTCGCGGCGCCGGCAATCCGGAAACCATCAGGAAAATTTTAGAGCAGGAATTAACAAGGTAAGGGTTGTTTTTACGGTATGTGCATAATTCCATTGATAGTTTTTTAAAGGGGTGGTAAACTAAAATTATGATTACAAAAAATTCATTTATTGCAATAATCGTTATTTTGATTTTTGCTGGTATAGGCGCGTGGGTCTTTTTAGGCGCAGAAAAATCGGGAGAATCTAGTATATCTCAACCAGGAAATCAATTAAGCGCCAATAACATTTCAAATTCGGAGGGAAATAAGGCAAAAGAGCAAATGAAATCTTTAACCTCCATTTTGCAGGACGAATTATTGAAAATGGGGCCTAGCGATACTTCTTTAATAGCTACGGCAGTCAAAAAATATGAAACCGGATTCAATACTTATATCGCGACCATTAATCAACTAAGCATTGTTGAGATAGACCAAGATTCGCTTAAATCCATACGCCTTGCAGAATGGGAAAATTATAAACTTTATTTAGCTGTCAAACAACGATTTGCTACCAACACCATGGCCTCGCAGGTCATCGTTAAAACGCAGAAAATATTAGATGATTATATCAAGAGTCAATCCATAAAATCTATGGATCCGATAATCGTAAAAACCAGCAAAAAATCAAGTACTCTATTTCCTGATTTTCCAAGCAGGATAGGAGAAATGATAATTAATACTGCTAAGGCGGAACAGACAACTGGGGGAGTTGTTCATATAAAAGCCATTTTAGACCCTGATGATCCAGGGCAAAGTGGGAAGTTGCTGGCCTGCTCAGGTTATGAAAGTTGGGTAGATTTGAGAACTGGAGATGTGAGACAGGAGGCAAGAGGCGGTTTGGACAAATGCCAAATAGAAATTAATATTACTGAGGGAGCCACGGGTCGTAAAATAGGCCTCAATCAAACATATAGATTAGCAGAATGGATAATGCCTCCCAAGATAGGGATAGGTGATGAAGTCAAGAAGAATCCATATGCTGATTTTAAAGAGAAATTGGACCAAGGAATGTATGTTTTATCGGGAACCGACATTTTTAATGGTAAAGAAGTATATTTGCTTAAAACGTTTTTTATATCTTCAGCACGTCCTGAAGATCGATTAAATTATCAGGTTACATATTTGGATGCTGTAAGTTATTTGCCAATTCGAAAACTGTCCTATGGAGAGGATGTGGCCGTGGAACCTATTCCTGGCGATCCTACGAAATCCAACATAATTAGAACCGGTAAAGCAGTTAATAATTTCGGAACACGCTATATAGCCGGAGAGATTATCAAAAGGGAATCCTTGCCATCAGATTTTTTTGAACTCAAAATTCCCGATGGATATGAATTAAGGGACTGGGTGGCAAACGGATAAAGATACGGTAAAGTTTTAATCTAAAAATTTTCTTACAAGTGGAATAACTTCGTTTTTGTTCGGAATCCACTTTATTTCTTTGTCTTTTCTGAACCAGGTCATCTGGCGCTTCGCGAAAGCGCGCGTATTCTTTTTTATCAAATCTACAGCTTCCGCCAAAAATATTTCTTTTTTGAGATAAGAAATCATTTCCTTATAGCCAATTGCGTCAAAGGCGATTTGCCGTTCGCCGTATTTTTTAACAAGCTTTTTGACTTCATTGAACAATCCCTTTTTAATCATTCCATCCACGCGCTTGCCGATTCTTTTTTGCAGTTCCGTGTCCGAAATTTTTATTCCTATTTTCAATGCGTCAAAAAGTTGTTTCCCTTTTTTTCTTTGCGCCGAAAAAGGTTTTTTCGTTAGAATAGCCACTTCTAAAGCGCGTATTACGCGCCTCGGATTTTTGCCGTCCACTATATAAGCGGATTCCGGATCAAGCTTTAGAAGTTCGCGATAAACGGCTTCAAGTCCGTGTTTTTTTATTTTATTCTCCAATTTTTTCCGGAGCGCTGGATTGGGCTTTACCGAGGGAATCTCAAGGTTGTCAGTTATGGCTTTGATGTAAAGACCAGTGCCTCCTACCAGAATCGGGACCTTACCTCTTTTGATTATTTTATTTATCGCCTTAATGGCGTCTTTTTTGTACTCGGCGACAGTATAGTCCTCATCCAGATTTTTTATGTTTATCAAATAGTGTTTTATTTCTTTGGTTTCTTCTGGGCTTAGCTTGGCGGTGCCAATATCCATTCCTTTGTAAATCTGCCTGGAATCGGCGGAAATTATTTCACCGCCTAGCTTTTTAGCCAGTTTTATTGATAAATCTGTCTTTCCGGAGGCCGTAGGGCCTACAATAACGATTATTTTAGGAAGATAGTTTTCCACAGGGGTGATTGACCCCCACACCATAACAGCAAGCTAAATAAGGCCTAAAATAACAATACTTGCTGTTTGGCGTGGGGGTTGACGAGTTTAGCCGTTAGTTTATAATTAATCTTAGAAATTTAAAAAGTAAATAGAAACGCTAAAGGGTTAGCCCCCTTACACAAACTGGGGCCAGAGCCCCAAAGAATAAAGTCCCTGAGTTTTGTCTCGCTGTGCGAGATCTGGCGTAGCCAGACAGACCGCAGCACAGATTCAAAACTCAGGGACTTATTTAATTTTAAAGCTATTGATTTGTTTGCTGTTTGTATTATATTGAAGATTGCACCTTATAAAAAGAGAGGCCTTTACAAGGGCCTACTGTACAGGTGGATTTACCTAGCCCTCGTAGCGCCGGACACGCTGCGGGGGACTTTATTTTCAGACAACTCTTTCCCTTATCTCTCTTTTAATTTTTTTGACGAATTCTTCTATTGAAATTTCTTCCACCTTCGCCGAGGCTGCCTTCTTCGCCGAAGTAGCTTCGGCTACGAAGGCCGAGTCGGTGGGCAAACCTTCCTTACCGCGTTTCCTTACACTTATAGTTCCACTTTTTTCCTCTTTTTCTCCGACAACAAGCACATAAGGAATTTTTTGCATTTCGGCTTCGCGGATGCGCTTTCCCAGGGTTTCATTAGCATTTGTTATTTCAACGCGGATATTTTCTTTTTTTAATTCCTCATTTATTTTTTCTGCATACTTTGAAAACTTTTCACTTACCGGGAGAATAGTCGCCTGAATGGGCGAGAGCCAAAGCGGAAACGCTCCGGCGAAGTGTTCTATCAGAATTCCGATAAAACGTTCCATAGAGCCGTATATGACGCGGTGAATGACGACCGGAGTTTTCTTGCCGCCGTCTTTGTCCGTGTATTCCAGCTGGAAGCGGCGTGGCTGTTGGAAATCAAGCTGTATTGTTCCCATCTGCCACTCGCGGCCGATAGAATCTTTCATAAGTATGTCTACCTTAGGTCCGTAAAAAGCTCCGTCTCCTTCCAAGATTGAGAATTTTTTTCCGGACTCCTTCAAAATTTTCGTAAGAGTTTTTTCGGCTTTGTCCCAGGTCTTTATGTCGCCCATAAATTTTTCCGGCCTTGTTCCGAGCCGGAAGAAATATGACAATCCGAATACGGAATAAAAGCGTTCCACGATTTTGAAAATTTCTTTGTATTCGTCTCCGACCTGGTCTTCGGAAACGTAGCAGTGAGCGTCGTCCTGCCTGAATTCGCGAACGCGGAGAAGCCCATTCAAAGTGCCGGAGCGTTCGTGGCGGTGGAGCGTGTCGGTATCGGCGAAACGAAGAGGCAAGTCACGGTAGCTTCTCGGTTCGGAACCGAAGACAACCATGGCATTCGGGCAGTTCATTGCCTTGACTCCGTATTCTTCGCCCTCTTCCGTTTTTGCAACGAACATTTCTTCCCAGTAGTGTTCGTAATGTCCGGAAGTTATGTAGAGGTCTTTTTTATTCAGAAGAGGGGAGATGATTTCGTGATAATCTCTTTTTTTGTGCTCTTCGCGCCAGAAGTTGATGAGCTCGTTATAAATCAAAGTGCCGTTCGGGAGCCAATATGGCATTCCGGGGGCGGTTTCGTGGAACATAAAAATTTTCAGTTGAGGGCCGAGCTTTTTATGGTCGCGGCGTTCCGCTTCCTCGCGCATCTTCAGATACTCATCAAGGTCAGCTTTTGTTTCGAATGCAAGCCCGTAAACTCTTTGAAGCTGGGGGTTTTTCTCGTCTCCGCGCCAGTAAGCGCCGGCAACGTGAGTCAACTTGAAAGCGTCGGTTTTTATTTCGCTGGTATTTTTAACGTGGCCGCCTTTGCACAAATCAAAAAATACATCGCCCGTTTTATAGGCAGTAAGAGATTTTTTTTCTTTAACGAATTCTTTTATAAGGTCGAGCTTGAACTGCTGGTCTTTGAATAATTTTTTTGCTTCCGCCGGTGCGATCTTTTTCCCGCTGAAAGGAAGTTTTTGAGAAACAAGTTTTTTCATTTCCCTTTCAATCTCTTTGAGGTCGTCGGGAGTAAGGCTGCGCGGCAGGAGAAAGTCGTAATAAAACCCGTTTTCGATTACAGGCCCTATTCCGAGCTTGGCTTTTGGAAATCTTTTCAGAACGGCGGCCGCCAAAAGATGGGCCAGCGAGTGCCGGATATTGTCTATTTTTGAGTCTTTAATTGTTTTTGCCATTAGGGAAATTATAAGGCGTATACCGATTTTTTCAAAGCCGGATGGTAAAAATTTAATCCATTAACACATTTAACGATCGTTAGATATGTTAATATTTTAGGTATTATGAGTTTAGTTGAAGATCTGCTGATAATTTTATCAAGCTATAACGGGGGATATAAATTGATGCGTCGCAGAATAGCTGGGTATACCGACCCAACGCTTTCCGATAAATTCGACAAAACTTCTGAGTCGACATTAAGGGTTACTCTTTTTCGACTGAAAAAAAGAGGACTTGTCGATAATCAAGATGCTATTTGGAAAATCACTAAAAAAGGCGTTGCTCATCTTGCTGATAAAACTAACTTTCATAATATTTATGATAGTAGGAGACATGCACCCAAAGGAATGATAGTTGCTTTTGATATTCCAGAGCATCATAAAAGAAAGCGTGTTTGGCTCAGGTATGAACTGAAAAATCTCGGATTTGAAATGCTCCAAAAAAGTATTTGGTTCGGACCGGCACCACTCCCAAAAGAATTTATCAAGACATTAAGCGATTTAAATCTATTGGAATTCATAAAATTTTTTGAGGCCAAAGAAACAGACATTATTTAAATCAAGTATTCAGAAAACATGTTTTATTAACACATTTAACGATCGTTAAATGTGTTAATGGTTCTAGTTTTAAGAAGCTAGGTTTTGTTGTACAATGGAAAAATGTTAGATATAAAACTTCTTAGAGAAAATTCGGAAACAGTAAAAAAGGCGATTGCCTTAAAAAACGCCGACCCGAAGTTGGTTGACAATTTTTTGGAGCTGGACGGCGGATGGAAAAGGATAACGGGCGAGCTGGACGACTTGCGCCATGAACAGAAAGAACTTAGTGGCAAAGACGGAAGGGATGTCGGCGCCGCAAAAGGAATAAAAGAAAAAATAAAAATAAAAGAAACGGAACTGACCGGGCTTGAAGGCGAGAGACTTTCGGCCTGGATGAAAATTCCGAATCTTTCGAGCGATGACACTCCTGTCGGAAAAGGCGAAGAGGAGAATAAATTTCTGCGTTCATGGGGCAAACCGAGAAAATTTGATTTCACCCCGAAAGACCATTTAGAACTTGGCGAGGCGCTCGGGATTATAGACGTCAAAAAAGCTTCCGAAGTTTCAGGCAGCCGTTTCGGCTATATCAAGGGCGATTTAGCGCTTCTTGAATTCGCGCTTGTTCATTATGGTTTTAAGGTTTTGGGAGATGAAAAAATTCTGAAAAAAATAGCCGACAAAGTCAGGCATGGTTACAGTCCGAAGTCGTTCGTGCCGGTTATTCCACCGGTTCTCATAAAACCGGAAGTTTTCCAAAGAATGGCTCGTCTTGAGCCGACAGAAGAACGTTATTATATTCCGAGCGACGATTTGTATCTTATAGGCAGTGCAGAACATACGCTCGGCCCAATTCATATGGACGAAACATTGAAGGAAACCGAATTGCCGTTGCGTTATGTCGGATTTTCGACCGCCTTCAGAAGAGAAGCCGGTTCGTACGGCAAGGACGTTAAAGGAATTTTACGCGTGCATCAATTTGACAAGCTTGAAATGGAGTCATTCACTTTGCCTGAAGATTCTTTTGCCGAGCAGGAATTTATTGTTGGGATACAAGAATATCTTATGCAGTCCTTGAAATTGCCTTACCAGATAATAATTTGTTCTACAGGAGACCAAGGCGAACCGGATTTTAGGCACTTGGACCTTGAGACCTGGATGCCGGCGCAGAACAAATACCGGGAAACGCATTCTGCAGACCTGATGAATGATTACCAGTCGAGGCGGCTCGGGACAAAAGTTAAAAGAGAAAACGGCGAAATACAATTCGTTCACATGAATGATGCGACTGCTTTCGCCGTAGGTCGCACGCTCATCGCAATTTTAGAAAACTACCAGACCAAAGACGGAAAAATAGAAATCCCAAAAGTTCTCCAGGAATATGTCGGCAAAAAAATCATCGGTTAAGAATGGCAAAAGGAACGGCGTCAGAACTTGGATAGAACTTGACTCGGCGGCTTGCCGCAGGAATATAGAGACATTCAAGAAATTAATAGGGCCAAAAATAAAACTCTGGGCGGTTGTGAAATCAAACGCTTATGGGCACGGATTGCCGGCTTTTCCTAAGCTTGTCGAAAAGTTCGGCGTGGACCCCGTTAGAGGCAGAACGCCCCGAGGTGCTCGTAGCACTCGCCTGTTGGCGAGGGCGGCCTCTAACGGGGTGGACGGATTTTGCGTGGACAGCATTATTGAAGGACTGCGCCTTAGAAAAGAAGGAATAAAAAAACCTATTTTGGTTCTCGGTTTCACTCTGCCGCAGAGGTTCGGCGAGGCGGCGGCAAAAGGAATCACGATTACCATTTCTAATTTGGAATCTTTGAAAGCGCTCAAGCGTGCAAAAAGAAAGCCATTTTATCATCTGAAAATAGATACAGGCATGCACCGCCAGGGGTTTTATATTGATGACATTCCTAATGTCATCAAGCAAATAGCAAATCGCAAATCGCAAATCAATAAGCGATACACACTAAGCAATTCACTGCAAGGCATTTACAGCCATTTTGCTTCGGCCAAGAATCCGGGCAACACGTTAAAATCCGCATATACAGAAAAGCAATTCAATGAATTTAAAAAGGCAATTTTTATTTTAGAATCCGCGGGATTTACAGGTCTTACGAAACATATTGCCGCAACAGCCGGAACGCTGACCAGCCCCGAATATCGGCTGGATGCGGTTCGTGTCGGCATCGGGCTTTACGGATTATGGCCTTCCGAGGAACTTGAAAAAAAGTTTTCCAGAAAAATGAAACTAACTCCGGTTTTGTCGTGGAGGGCGATAATCAGCGAAATAAAAACAGCCAAACCCGGCGGCTATATCGGTTACGACCTTACTGAAAAAATAAAAAGACCAATTAAATACGCGCTTCTTCCGGTGGGATACTGGCACGGCATTTCCCGTTCGCTTTCCAGAAAAGGGGAAGTGCTGATTAACGGCAAAAGAGCCCGGATTCTCGGGAGGGTTTCCATGGACATGGTTGTCGTGGATGTTTCTGGCATCACCTGCAAACCGGGCGATATAGCGACTATAATAGGAAGAAGCGGGAAGGAAGAAATCCGCGCCGCAGACATCGCCGAACTTTCGGGAACTTCACATTACGAATTTTTGACAAGATTAAATCCGCTTATGGAAAAAGTAATAATTTAAAATGCACAAAGAACATCCAGTATCATGGTCAGATATGCATTCGCAGAAAAGCCGCCACCGTCGCCAGATATTCTTTTTCATTTTTTTAATAGCGGCTTACTTTATTTTTGTTGCTGTTTTCTGGGCAGTGATTCATTCTCCTCTTTTCCGCATAAAAAACATTGAAATAACGGGAAACAAAAATGTCTCAAACGAAGATATAATGACTTTGGTCAAAGTCGGCATCTATCGTGATTCGTTAATAAAGCGGATATTGGGAATGAGAAATATCCTGATTTGGCCGAAGAATTTTTCCGGGGATATTCTAAAATTTTACCCAGAGTTGAAATCGGTTTCCATCCAGAAAAACTATTTAGAAAGGAAAATTAGAATTGTTGTGGAAGAAAAACAGCCCTTCGGGGTCTGGTGCCTCGTTACTCGCCCGAATGATAATCGAATTAAAACAAATGATAATCGAATATTAGATAGCGATTCGATTTTTTTCGATGAAAATTCGAGCGATAATACGGCGTGTTTTTGGTTTGATTCCGACGGAATTATTTTCAAAAAGGCGATAGAGGTGGAAGGAAACCTGATAATCTCACTTAACGATTATTCCCAGAAAAGCGTCGGCCTGAACCGCAAGATATTACCTGACCAATTAATTGCAAATATTTTTTCCATTTTCATGGCCGTTTCCCAAAGTGGCTTGAGGATAAAGGAAATGCGCTTGAACGATCTTTCCCTGGAAGAGATGGAAGTAGATACCTACGACGGCTTGCCCACCGACTTGCCCGCCGAAAGTTCACTACCCGGCCTTCGTAGCGACTACGGCGGAGTAGGCAAGGCGGGGCCAAAGATATATTTCAGTTTGCGGTTTCCAGCGGATAATGTGCCGGACATAATAAATTCGCTCAAGGAAAAATCTGTTTTCGGCGGTCTTCAATATGTGGATTTCCGGGTTGAGAACCGGGTGTATTATAAATAATTTACGAAATACGAATTCGTACGAATATACGAATTTATGTTAGAGAATTAGAATTTGTTTGATTTTTAGTGTTTTTTAGCCAATACTTTCATTGGTTCATTAACTATAGAAAGGTAGCAACCAATGCGTCAGCTCGCGTCTATTAAAAGCGGGCAGGTTGTCCGCTTTGTAATCGCAGGCGGTGTTGGCATATTGATATACTGTGCTTCATTATATGTGTTAACAGAATTCGTCGAAACATGGTATATGCTGTCTGCCGTCATCGCGTTTCTCATTTACTGGGGTGTGAGTTTCCCTGTGCAGAAATATTGGGTATTTGAGAATATGGAGAAGGAGTACATAAAACAACAACTCCTCCAGTATTCTATTGTATCCATATTAAACTGGGTTATTAATACCTCTCTGATGTATGCATTGGTGGAATATCTAAGTTTTTGGTATTTTGGGGTGCAATTAATTCTTACTGTAATTGCGTCCATAATCGCTTTTTTTGTTTTTATGTGGATATTCCGCCACAGTCACAGTTAAAGCCCTCTGCGCACAGCGCCGGGGGCTCTTTCATTTACGCCTCGCCGATGGCGGGATTCAGAATTTTATTATAGCCCCGCTTACGCTTCGCTTCTGCGGGGCACAAGTTTTTCTAAATTCGTTTCTCATTAAGAAAAACTAAGTGTGGGCGCGGAAGGAATCGAACCTTCGACCTCTGTCTTATCAGGACCCCACACCAGAGCAAAGCTCGATGTGGGGCAGGCAGCGTTCCTTGCCCCGTAGTAAATTTGGGCTTGGTATTTGTGGGCACACTTGGAATCGAACCAAGGACCTCTGTCTTATCAGGACAGCGTTCTACCACTGAACTATATGCCCAAATTTTACTATCGGGGTACCACTGAACTAGTCGCCCCTCGTTTTCATTTTTGCCGAACTTTCGCCCCGACCGCGGTCGGGGCACTGAATTTTCTATCCTCGCTTTCGCTCGGAGAAAATTCGTGTGCGCGCACGAGGGATTGAACCTCGGGCCTTCACAATGTCAATGTGACGCTCTACCACTGAGCTATGCGCGCATTTCAAGGTAAGGAATTAATTCGACAAACGCTTTACTCCGACCGTAGTCGGAGTCCGACTTTGGTCGGACCACTGCTTGCCCGCCATAGCTTTCTTGACCCTCGTAGCCTTTGGCGAAGTGGGTAGCGAAGGCGGGAGCTATACGCGCTTTCGCCGCCCAGCTCTACTGAGCCAGACCTTTTAAGTTTAATTGCTTAGCGCCCTCCAAGTCAAAATTCACACTAGCTTTTTTGTCGTTGCCAGAAGTTATGACCTGGCCAATATCTCCGGCCAGAAAACCGATTCCCCAGACAAAAATCCATGCAAGCGCAACCAGTAAAACAATGGCGCCGCCGCCGAGAATCAATTCATACTGATATTTAATGAATTTATTCATCCCGTTAGAGACAGCCCGCCCAGGGCGGACGTAAAGTTAGCCGCTTGAGTGACGAACGACTTTTTATCTGAAATGTAAAACATATTTATGAATATCATGGGATTTTTGTCTCTAACGGGATTCATTATTTTTATCTGAAGAAGACGCGTCCGTTTATGATAGAGGTGTAACTGCTGTCGTTTCGTTTCAAATCAAAACTGTCGAAGCTAACCGTGTATTTCGCCGATCTCAATTCGACGTCCCTGACGAAATCAACCAGATTGGCGTATTCTCCGCTTATATTGAGTGCGAATTTGATGTAGCCAGCACTGCTGTCGGTTGATGGAACAGCATCGCCATTGAAACTAAAACTGACATTAATGTTGTGAGCCCGGGAAAGCCCATCAAGCCATTTTGAAAAGTTAACCAATTCATCTTTCTGGGGAAGGATGAGATATATCGCTTGTTCGAATTTTTTAACGTCGGGACTAAGAGTTTTCTGATTGGCCAATCCTTCTATTAGGTCAGAATGGACGCGTATGGCATTCTTTGAGTCAGAAACTTTCTGCGCCTGTACGGTCATAGCGTCCGAAAGGAAATAGGCAACCACGGCAAATACAAGAAAACTGCCAGCTATGAAGCTTACCCCGATAATAAGATCTTTCTTGAAGGTTTTTGGCATCTCCTTATATTATACAAGAACAAAGTTTTTATCTCAAAAAGCCGCCCAGTGGCGATTTTGTTTGACCCCCACACCAAATGGCGAGTATTAAAATATTTAACTGCCAGGAGTAGCTCGCCGTTATGGTGTGGGGGTTTGACTAATACCAGTCCCGAACGATAATGAAGTCAATGGGTGTCGTGAACGAAAGCGAAAAGGTGTTTTATAACGCAGTTTGGAAAACGGCGGTTTGCAATCACCGGGAAATAAAGAAGTTGAAATCCGGCGGTGAAACCTGGAAGGAAATTTTTTCTAAACTTCCACGTTCGGCGGAGACCGCGGACCCGGAAACGGAATGGAAAAAGCTGAAAAAATATGGGATAGAGCTGATTATGGCCGACGAAGACGATTTCCCGTCGCTTCTGCGCGAAATATACTGGCCGCCGTACGGTATTTATATAAAAGGAAAAACCGATGTTTTAAAAAAACCAGGCATAGGAATAGTCGGCACGAGAAAAGCCACCAATGATGGCGTTGAGTTGTCACATTGTTTCGGAATGGAACTTGCACGGGCTGGCATGTTTATCGTCAGCGGTCTCGCTTTTGGAATTGATGCAGCGGCTCATAAGGGATGTCTGACCGCCGGTGGGTTTACTGCGGCGGTTCTAGCATGCGGCCTCGACGAAATTTACCCCAAATCTAACGAACGACTGGCTGGCGAAATATTGTCGGCGGGCGGAGTTTTGATTTCCGAATACCCGCCTGGTACTCCGCCACTTCCCCATCGTTTTATCGAAAGGAATAGATTGGTGAGTGGGCTTTCCTTGGGAGTTGTCGTAATCGAAGCGCCAGAAAAATCGGGATCATTGGCAACGGCGCGCTTCGCTTCAGAACAAAACAGAGAAGTTTTCGTAGTCCCGGGGCCGGCCAGCCACAGGAATTTTTCCGGTTCGCACGGATTAATACGGAACGGCGCGCGGCTCGTGTCAAAAGCGTCGGATATACTGGAGGATTTGAATATTATTGAACCGTCCATAGAGACCGGCACAGGAGAAACAGATGAAGAAAAGTTGATTTTAGAAATCATAAAAAATTCCCAGAAACCTCTCGGGATTGACAAAATAACTGAAATCGCCAATCTTGAATCCCGAACCGTCAGCCAGACCCTGACCATTCTTCTGCTGAAGAATGTTGTCAAAGAAATTGGCGAGGGTTACTCTATATGTGAATAAAAAATTTTCAATAACCAATTTACAATCAAATTCTCTCGCTACGCGAGATCTGGCGTAGCCAGACAATGAATCAATTTACAAACCCGTTTGACAATTGAAACATTGAAAATTCAATGAAAATTGAGAATTAAAAATTGTAAATTATTGCCAACCATGAAACTGATAATCGTAGAATCTCCAACTAAAGCGAAGACAATAGGCAAATTCCTCGGAAGCGGATATAAAGTTGAATCGTCGTATGGCCACGTGCGTGATTTACCGAAAAGCAAAATCAGCATAAACACGGAAGCCAATTTCGAGCCGACCTATACTATTCTCCCGAAGGCCAAGGAACATGTTTTGGTTTTGAAAAAATTGGCTTCCGAAGCCGAGGAGATAATACTGGCTACCGATGAAGACCGCGAAGGTGAGGCCATTGCCTGGCATTTGACCAAGGCGTTGGAAATCGGAAGTTCGAAGTTCGAAGTTGGAGGTTCGAAAAAGAAAAAAACATCAAACAAATCGAACATCGAACATCGAACATCGAACGTTAGTAGAATCGTTTTCCATGAAATAACCAAGCAGGCCATAGAAGAGGCGCTCAAAAATCCCCGGGCCATAGACATGAATCTGGTGGACGCCCAGCAGGCCAGGCGCATTCTTGACCGCTTGGTCGGCTACGAACTTTCTCCTTTTTTGTGGAGGCGTGTGCGTTACGGACTTTCCGCCGGTCGTGTTCAGAGCGTTACTGTGCGCCTGGTAGTCGAGCGCGAACGGGAGATACAAAGTTTCAATAAGGAAGAATATTGGAGCATAGAAGGAGATTTTTCCAAGAAGAAGGACAAAACAATTTTCCGCGCCCGTCTGATTTCAGTTGATGACGAACGCCTGGATAAAATGGCCGTGAAAACCGGAGACGAAGCAGAGAAACTCATTGCGCGCCTAAAAAATGCCGACTACAGAATCAAGGAAATTTCCTCCAAAGAAGTCGGGCGTAATCCGTCTCCGCCATTCACCACATCTACTTTGCAGCAAGAGGCTTCAGGGAAACTTGGATTTTCCGCCAAGCAAACGATGATGCTCGCCCAGAATCTTTATGAGAACGGATACATAACATATATGAGAACCGACAGCGTTAATCTGGCCGAACAGGCCCTGAGGCAGGCGAAAAAAGTTATAGATGATAATTTCGGAAAAAATTATTCACTTGATGTTCCGCGACATTTCACAAACAGGAGCAAGGGCGCTCAGGAAGCCCACGAAGCCGTTAGGCCAACCGACCTTTCAAAAAGGACCGAAGACATACGTTCTCAAGAAAGAAAAATCCAGCGACTCTACGATTTAATTTGGAAAAGAACGCTCGCTTCGCAGATGAAGGAAGCGATTCTCGAGCAGACGGCTGCGGACATTGAAACCGGGGACCTGCCTGCGCAGGCAGGCGGCAAATGCGTTTTCCGGGCCAACGGCCAGAGAATAGTTTTTGATGGGTTCATGAAAGTTTACCGCGAAGACGAAAACGGAGCCGAAAGCGGAGAGAACATTCTGCCCAAGCTTGAAAAAGGCGAAGAGATAAAGGCGTACGAAATATTTCCGCTCCAGCACTTTACCGAGCCGCCGCCGAGATACACAGATGCTTCGCTGATAAAGACGCTTGAAGCGGCCGGCATCGGCAGGCCGTCAACCTATGCTCCCACACTTTCCACAATTCAAGACAGGGGATACGTGGAGAAAATAGACAAGCGCTATCATCCGATTGATGTTGGCATCATAGTCAACGACATACTCGTCGAACATTTCCCGGAAATAGTTGACATCAATTTCACTTCGCATATAGAAGCCGAGCTCGACGATATTGCCGAAGGGAAAATCGCCTGGACCGAAGTCGCGCGCGAATTTTACGGTCCGTTCAAAAAACATCTTATTGAAAAAGAAGCGGAAGTCGGCAGGTATAGCGAAATTTCGGAGACAAAATGCCCGCACTGCGGAAAACAGATGCAGGCCAAATTCGGCCGCTTCGGAAAGTTTCTCGCCTGTCCGGACCCGGAAAGCAAAGTAACCCTGCCAATGCCAGAAGAAGCCGCAAAAATAAAAGAACTGAAGGAAAGCACCAATGGGGAGAAATGTCCGCTTTGTGGTAAGGAAATGGAAATAAAGCGCGGACGGTTCGGATTTTTCCTCGGTTGCGCCGACTATCCGAAATGCAAGGGAATAAAAAAGATACTCAAGAAAACCGGTTTCAAGTGTCCGAACTGTCTGGCCTTGGAAGACAGAAAAGACAATCCGGGCGATATAATAGAGAAGAAGGCCAGGGGGCGCTCGCCTCGCTCTAGCTTCGGCGAAGCGGGCGGAAAACCATTCTACGGATGCAGCCGCTATCCCGATTGCAATTTCATCGGAAATAAAAAGCCGGAGAAGCAGGAAGACGTAGCCGAGGCATTTGAAAAGTTCACCCACGCACTAAAACGAAAGTCGTCGGAGGAAAGCATTTCGGCAAAGGGCAATAAAAAATCAAAAGGACGTTTTAATGCGGGGCAAGAAAACTCGCCGAGAATAACAGGCAAAAAAGTCGCAATCAAAAAAACCCAAAGCAAAAAGGGAATAATAAAATGACAGTAGAAGAAATAGCGCGCAAAAAACCAAATACGCTTATCGGCAGGGCTTACGTCTTCGCGGAGCGTGCGCACCGTGGACAGAAAAGAAAGAACGGAGAGTCGTATTTCAGCCATGTTCTGGCGACGGCCGAAACGCTCCAGCAGTGGCGGATGGACGAACAAACGATTGCCGCCGGCCTGTTGCACGACGTTGTTGAGGACACGCCGGTAACCGAAGAGGAGTTCAAAAAAACTTTTGGCGAGGAAATAGCATTTCTCGTAGACGGCGTCACTAAGCTTAGCCGCATCAAATACCGCGGCACGGAGGCCAAAGCGGAAAATCTCCGCAAGATGATTCTTGCCATCAGCCAGGATCTTCGAGTCGTTTTCATAAAGCTGGCAGACCGTTTGCACAATATGAAAACGCTTTCGGCCCTGCCTCCGCCCAAACAAAAAAGAATCGCGCTTGAGACAAGCGAAATTTACGCGGGCATTGCTTACCGGCTCGGTATGTGGGAGTTGAGCGGCGAGCTTAAGGACTTGGCGTTCGCTTATCTCCAGCCGGAAGAATTCAAGTGGCTTCAGGAGCATGTCGCCGACGAGTTTGAGGCCAGAAGGAAATATCTTGAATCAATAAAGCCGGAGATTGAAGAGACACTCAAGCGCGCCAATATCAAGCCGATTTCCGCGGACTTCCGCGCCAAGCGCTATTATTCTCTTTACCAGAAACTTCTCAATTACGAAATGGACCTGAACAGAGTTTACGACCTGGTGGCGCTCCGCATTATGTTTGAAACTATCCCTGAATGCTATGCCGCTCTCGGAGTAATCAATAATCTCTGGCCGCCCCTTCCCGGACGCATAAAGGACTACATCGCCATGCCCAAACCAAACAATTACCGGAGTTTGCACACGACGGTTATCGGTCCGGACGGTAAGCATGTTGAAATACAGCTTCGCACCAAGGAGATGCACGACGAAAACGAATTTGGAATCGCGGCTCATTGGCTGTATAAAGAGCAGCAAAAAAAAAGTTTTTTCTCCGCCAGGAGCGGAAAAGAACCCCTCGGAGAGAAGCTCGCATCAAGTTTGTCCTGGCTAAAGCAACTCCGCGACTGGCAGGAAAGAAGAAAGCAGGATGACGAAAATTCCGAGGAATTCGTGGAAACCATGAAGGCCGATTTTTTCAAGGACAGGATATTTGCCATTACTCCGAAAGGGGATGTCATTGATTTACCCAAGGGCGCCACGCCTGTTGATTTTGCCTATCACATACACACAGAAATAGGGGACAATGCCATCGGTTCCAAGCTAAATGGAAAAATAATGCCGCTTGACACCGCTCTCGAGTCCGGCGACATGGTGGAAATATTGACCCAGAAAAACAAAAGGCCGTCCGAGGACTGGCTTAAGTTCGTCAAAACTTCCATAGCCAAAGACCACATCAGAGCCGGGCTTCGCGAAAAAAGAATGACTCTCGCGCAAAAGCGACCGTCGTCAAAGATAGAACTTCATTTGACCATTGAAAACAGATTGGGCCTGACAAAAGATATTTCCGGAATCATCGCCCGCTCGCACGTTCACATAACAAGCATTCAACTTTCCGAACATAAGGGTGGGCACTTTTCGTCATGCCGGATAGGATGTGAAACTACGGACACGTCCAAAATAGAAAAAGTGATTTTGAAACTCAAAAAACTGAAAGAGGTGAAGGAGATAAGCTACAAGCTTGCCTGATTTTCTTCGCCACCGAGTTTGTCCACGATATTTTGCAGTTCTTCGGGCGAGAAGAAAGTTATGGTTATTTGTCCGCGTTCTCCGTGAGATTCTATTTTCACCGGAGCGCCGAGTTCGGAGCTTAATTTTTCCTGCATCATTTTTATCTCGGGCGACGCTTCTTCCGGCGTTTCGTTTTTGTTTTCCTGTTTCGTGCCGCGCACGCGGTTTTTTAGGTCGCGCGTCGTCATTCTCTTTTCCAGAAGTTCGTGGAAAATTCTGTTCTGGACACCCGGGTCATTAACGGCCAAAAGAAGCCGTCCGTGACTTTCGCTTATTTTTCCTTTTTCGAGCGCTTCCATTATTTCGGCTGGCAGGTCCAACAGGCGCATGGTATTGGCCACCGTTTCGCGACTTTTGCCCAGCCGCGACGCGATTTCCCTTTGGGTCAGCCGGAATTCGTCCTGGAGTTTATTGAAGGCGCGCGCTTTTTCTATTGGATTAAGTTCTTCTCTTTGTATGTTTTCGATGACTGCGAGTTCCAGCCGTTCTTGTTCAAGGTCTATGTTACGGATTATAGCCGGGATGCTTTCCAACCCGAGCATTTTTGAGGCCAGCCAGCGGCGCTCTCCGGCGATTAGCTGATATTCCACATCGGTGCCGTGCGGAGTTTCTTTTTCAATTTTGGAAACGACAATCGGCTGGATGAGCCCGAATTCCCTTATTGAGGAGGCGAGCTCTTTGATGGCTTCTTCGTTGAAATTTCTGCGGGGCTGTTGCGGGTTCGGCCTGACTTTTTCCAGTTCTATATGAAAAATCAGGTCGGTGTTTTCCGGACGGCCGTGTTTTTTTTGATGCGCCTCGCGGATTTGTTCCTGGCTCTGGTTAACCGGACCTGACGGCAAAGCAACTGGCTGCTGTTGCGGACCTGTTTGCGGATTTACCGCCGCCTGCCCGGCGTCCTGCTTGCTTTGATTCTGCGGTATTAAAGATTCAAGTCCTTTTCCAAGCATTTTTGTAATGATACCAATATACAAATGGTACTAATGATACGAATTATACAAATTTTTCTTTAGTTTTGGTATCTATTCTAACTACCCTTATCGGCTTCAGATACTTTTCCCTGAAGTTAATCAATAAACCCAATTTAATATTCAACGTTTGAAGATAGCGCTGGGTTTGGAAATAATCTTCTTTGGTAATAAGGCGCTTAGCTTTAATTTCTAGGATAATCTTGTCATCGATAAGGAAATCAACCGTATTTCCGGTTCCGCCGATAGCAAGTTCGCGCTTGAATGGAATATCAGTTTTTTTAAAATATCTCACTATTTCATCGCCGTATTGTTTTTCGCGAGCATATCTGCCTATATCATTATGAACATTAAAGCAGATACCAACAATGTCATAAGAAAGTTTAGGATAAATTATCTTATTCGTAATATTTGTATCATTCGCATTCATTTGTATATTGGTATTATGTGATGTTGAAATTTCCGAAGTTTTCGCTCGATACCGGCTGTTCGATTTTCTTTTCCTGCGAAATTATTTCTTCTGCGAGTTTTCGGTATGCCTCGGCTCCGTTCGAATCAGGGCGGTAGAGTATTATCGGTTTAGAAAAACTGGGCGCTTCGGCTAGGGCGACGCTCCGCGGCACCTCCGTTTCGAAAACATAGTGCGGGAAATGCGCTCTCAAATTTTTGCCGACTTCGCGGCTCAAATGTTCACGCTTATCATACATCGTCAGAAGGGCGCCGTTTACTTTAAGGTCATGCCCCAGATTGTTTCTTATCAACCCGATTACTTCAAGCAGCTGACCGATGCCTTCCAAGCTGTAATATTCCGCCTGAACCGGAATTAAGACCTCGTCGGCGGCTATCAGTCCGTTTATGGTCAACAAACTCAAGCTCGGCGGCAGGTCAATGATGATGTAATCATACTGGTGCCGGAGGGAATGAAGAAATTTACGGAGAAAATATTCGCGCTCCGGCAAATTCACAAACTCAACAAGAATTCCCGCGAGGTGCGGGGCCGAAGGTATGAAGTGAAAATTGAAAAGCATCGTCGGCCTGATGAGATGCTCGGCGGCGGCTTCGTTGATGATGCCGTGATAGATGCTTTTTTCTGTCCGAAGCGGGTCGCTGCCCAGCGCCGAACTGGCGTTGGCTTGGGGGTCAAAATCAATGAGAAGCACTTTTTTTCCGGCAGTGGCCAGATAAGCCGACAAGTTAACGGCAGTTGTCGTTTTGCCGACTCCGCCTTTGGCATTGCAGATTGCGATTACGCGAGCCATATTACACAATATTACAGATTTTTCTTGATTTTAGCAACGAAATCGGCTTGAATAAGACCTGAAAGGGAATGCCGCGGTGACGGAATGGCAGACGTACAGGACTCAAAATCCTGCGATCGCAAGATCATGAGGGTTCGACTCCCTCCCGCGGCACACAGAAGTAACCTATTCGGAATATTGATGATTTGATATAATAAAATTATAATCTCGGACTTGGAGCCGATACGGCGTACTGTTTATATAAGAAATTTACAATAATATCATTATGGGCATCTCACTTCTTTTAATTGGAGTAATAGTTTCTACTTCGTTATTTTCTTACCTTTCATACCGTGTTGGAAAAAATTCGTTTGTTCAAGGTAGAAAATTAAAATTTCTACTTGTATCGGTTGGTTTCTATTTGTTGCTGTGGTCAGCGTTTTTGGTTTTATTGCAGATTTTTGCTACATATTTTGTACCACAATTATCAACTCTTTACGGAGTTATATCCTTCGCATTCAATGTTAAATATTATTATTCCTTAGCTGTTCCATTTCTGGGTTTTGTTTTTCTGTTGCTGAGTATTAGTATTTTTCTTCACCGCTCTCAAGACCTCGTTATTGATAACCAAAATATAGATACCAAATGGTACAATAGCCCATTCAAATTTTTTTTATTCTTGGTTATTTTGTCTATTCTAAATTTTGACTTACCGTATTATTTGTTAAAAAATACCACATCAAACCCGTGTGTCTTATCAATTTCTCTTCATTGTAAGAACTTAAAGTACATAGACACTTTTCAAAATAAAAGAAACAATGAAATTGTAAAAAATCCAGAAAGTATTTTAATACTTAATTTACCAAGTATGAACAATCAGGTTGTAGATACTGTTGCACAATTAGAGAGTCCGCAGGTAACAACGGTTAATTTAACAATAAAAGATGGCAAATATGAAATACCAGAGTCGCTGTTTTCTATTAAATCAATAAAAGAATTTAACATTTCATTTCAAACCGATGGTCTAAAAGATGTTAATGGACAAATTAATCTTGTAATTCCGTCTGGCGTAACAAATCTTTCCGAGTTAGAAAATATAGCTATAAGTGTAATAAGTGGTCGAGATTTTGATTCTGACCACAAGAAAACTATTAAATTAATATTCCCTGACAAGATCAGTGACAATTCAAAGTTAAAAGTCCTTTTCTTTACAGGTAATTACTCTACGAGAGGCATTGATGTCATAGAGGGCTTAAGTTTTAAAACATTAAGCAATCTTGAAATGTTATACGTAAGTTATATGAATAATTTTGACACTAATATATTCTCGACGCTCCCAGGCTCAACCTTGAAAGAAATAAAAATTACCCACTCCACGGCATTTCGTAGCTTATCACCAAACAGTTTATCTAATCTTCCGTACCTAGAAAAATTAGAGATTAGCGACTCTGCTTTCCGTGTTTTGCCAGAGAATATAGGCGATATTACTAATCTTAAAAGTCTTGATGTTTCTGGGGATTACATTAAAGCTATTCCGAAGTCATTGTTAAATCTTAAAAAATTAGAGTCCTTCCAAGCAGAGGATGTTTGTATTTCTGACTTAGAGGGTAAGAGTTTTTCTAGTGTTAATGAATTACCAGAACAATATAAACGAATTTTTCCAGAAACTATAAAAAAGTTTTATTTAAATTCTATTGATTGTAGTTATGTACACCCGAGCAGATTATAATTTCTAATTATAATAGGTTAGATTTTATAATCCAGTTTTAAATCCGCTCAAAAAAGGTTAGCGCAAAGTGTATAATTACAGCGTACAGAAAGCAAAAAATGTTAAAATAACCATATGGTAAAAATAGGACATCAAATCGTGGATTTCGAACTGGAGGCCTTTCAGGACGAAGATATTAAGAAAATAAAACTTTCCAATTATAGGGGCAAGTGGCTGGTTTTGATATTTTATCCGGCTGATTTCACTTTCGTCTGCCCGACTGAATTGGAAGAAGCGGCGGACAATTACGAGGAATTCAAAAAGCTCGACGCGGAAGTGTTGAGCATCAGCACCGACACAGTTTTCGTTCATAAGGCCTGGCACGACCAGTCGCCGGCCATCGGCAAAATAAAATTCCCGATGGTAGCCGACCCGACTGGAAATCTCTGCCGGGAATTTGGGACATACATTGAAGAAGAAGGACTTTCTCTCCGCGGGACTTTTATCATAGACCCGGACGGAATTCTCAAGGCCCTTGAAATCAACGACAACAGCATCGGGCGGAGCGCCAAAGAACTTTTGCGGAAACTCCAGGCGGCAATTTACGTAAAGACGCACAAAGGACAAGTTTGTCCGGCCAGCTGGGAGCCGGGGAAGGAAACACTCGAGCCGGGATTGAACCTCGTCGGGAAAATTTAGCATCCGAATAGCGCACTACAAATGCGCCCACCCGAATTAAAACTATGATGCATCAGAATAGCTGTATCCGAATGCCTTAACGAATAGACACATCCGAATTAGTTAAAATACGAATGCGTCCACCCGAATATGTTGTTAGAATAAAAACTCAATGCAGGAATATTTGAGCGAAGCAGTGGTTTTGGACCATATCCCGAACGGCAATTTGGACGGGCGGTTTGTTTTTTTGACCAAGCGTTTCGGCAAGCTGACCGCCAAAGCCAAGAGTGTCAGAAAAATAACCTCCAAACTTTCCGGCCATCTTCAGCCGGGTAATTTGGTTCAGGTCAGAATGATTGAAAAAAACGGGCTTCAGGTTGTTGACGCGCTCAAAAAATTCCGCCTTCACTCTGCGAGTTTCGGCGGACAGGCGCGCCCTCAACTTTCACTTCAAGAACTCCGTTTTCTCGGAGAAATTCTTTCCGAGGCCGAACCGGAATTCGTGATTTGGGAAATGCTGGTTGGCGGAGGATTCTCCTGGGGCAACGTCCTAAAAATACTCGGCTGGGACCCCAATTTCGCTTCCTGCGGATTGTGCTCCGGTAGCGCGGGAGTTTTTCATCCTAGAACTCAGGAATTTTTCTGCAAAGAATGCGCTTTTAAACTGCCGGCCGGCGAGGTAATATACATAAAGAATACCTAATTATTAATTGACCTAATTTCTAGTCAATAACCAAAATTTATCAATTTTAAAGATTGGGTTATTGGAGATTGATTAGATATTAGATATTAGTTCAATTAGAAATTTTATTCAATTATGTCACTTTCTTTTCCTCCCAAAAAAGAAAAAATAATCTCTCCCTGGAAAGAAGACGAAAACCTCGGCGATTTGGAGCCGGAGGGAGATGAAAATGGAACTTCGAAGATGAATAATTTTACCAAGGCAGCAATCTTTGTTTTTATCCTGACCCTGCTCGGCGCGGGTTATTATTACTTTATCACGCGTCCGACTGGTGTTAATGCCAGTGTCGAATTTTCAAAACCGGACCAGATATTTTCCGGCCTGCCTTTCATTCTCAAAATTCCCTTTTCCAATAATTCAGACCAGATTCTCAAGAATGCCAAACTGTCGGTTTATCTGCCGGAAAAGGTCTATTATATGCAAGGTTTGCGGAACCAGCGCGTCATTGAAAATTCCATCGGAGACGTTGGTCCGGGCAGTGTGGATACCAGTCACGTTTTTAAGTTGCTTGTCGTTGGCGATAGCCAGTCGGTCAAGCGCATTGAAGCCAAACTTTCTTACCAGTTGAGCGGTTCAAGCGCGCAATTTGAAAGCAGTAATGGAATTGATTTACCGGTCGGGCAGCCCGCCGTTGATTTAAGTTTCGAAGCGCCACAGAACGTTTTCAGCGGTTCCACTTTCGATATGACGATTAAATACAAGAATAATTCCGGCGATGATTTCACCAACGACGTTATTTTGAATATGGATTATCCATCAGATTTCCAGTTTTCTCGGGTCTCTTCGAGAGATCTGCCGCAGGCAGAAAAGAGCAATCCCGCTGCCGATATTGCCAGCACCAGGTGGAATCTCGGCAAGCTTCACAAGGATGCGAGCGGCAGTATAACGATAACCGGAGTTCTCATTGGGGCAGACCAGTCGTCCATGGAATTCCACGGAGCCGTTTCGGGCGGAGGTTCCGATTTCAACGGCCAGACAATCGTTATTTCGGAACAGACGGCGAATGTTTCCATTTCATCGTCGCCACTTTCGGTTTCTTTGCTCGTGAACGGCTCCGAGAATTATGTCGCGCGGGCAGGCGACGAACTAGTTTACAATATCCGTTACAAGAATTCTTCGGCATCTACTTTTGAAAACATCACGCTCAAAGTGTCTCTCTCAGGTGACATGTTCGATTTTTCGACCGTCAGAACCGATGCGGCTTTTGATCCGCTCAAAAACACTTTCACCTGGATGGCCGCCAATTCTTCGGCGCTGGCCCGCTTGTCTCCCGAAGAAGAGGGAACTGTCAGTATAGACATCAAGTTAAAAAAGGACTTTTTCATACGGCGCGTCAGCGACAAAAATTTTTCGCTTAAAGTAAAAACGGAAATAAGTTCGCCAACCGTGCCGCAAGGAACGCAGGCGTCAAAGACCATTTCCGTCGCCAGCTTTGAAAATAAAATCGCTGGCAAAGTCGATATTCAGGCCAAAGCATTCTGGCGCGATGCCACTTCCGGGATTCTGAATAGCGGACCGTATCCGCCGCGGGTAAACAAGCCGACGCAATACACCATCCACTGGATATTGGCCAATTACGTTACCGATGCTTCTGGCGTGGAGGTCTCGGCTTTTCTTCAGTCAGGAGCCCGTTGGACAGGAAAGGTGAAATCCAATACCGCCAGTTCGTCGCCTTCATACGATCCGACCAGCGGCAAGGTTATCTGGAACATCGGCGATATTATTGCCAATAAGGGAGTTATAAGCAACCCAGTTGAAGCGGTTTTCCAGGTTGAAGTGACGCCGGCTGCAAATCAACTCAATCAATACATAACGTTTTTGGGAGACACAAGCGTCAAGTGGGCCGATAATTTCATCGACGCCCAATATACCGGCTCCGAGCAAGCGCTGACTACGGCGTTGCAGGACGATACGACAATAGGGTCGTTTGTCAGCAGAGGGGTTCAGCAGTGACCTAAACTTGAATAATGAAGCATGAATTATGGGTAATATTATAATACGATGAATAGAGAACCATGAACAAAGAACAACCAAAGAACGATTTAATGGATAAAATAGTATCTCTCTGCAAGCGCAGGGGATTTGTTTTTCCTGGTTCGGAGATTTATGGCGGGCTTTCCAACAGCTACGATTACGGGCCGCTCGGCGTTGAACTCAAAAACAACGTCAAACAGGCCTGGTGGGACAGGTTCGTGCGCCGCCGGGGCGATATGGTTGGCATAGACGCGGCATTGATAATGAATCCGAAGGTTTGGGAAGCGAGCGGACATTTAGCGACTTTTTCAGACCCGTTGGTGGAATGCAAAAAATGCCATCACCGATTTAGAACAGACGATTTAGAAATTTTAAAACAATTTGATTTTTATAAAGAACATCCAGAAAAATTAGACGATTTCCTGAAATTTAAAAAATGTGCGAATTGCGGAAGCGAACTTTCAAAGCCGAAACAATTCAACCTAATGCTGAAGACCTTTCTCGGCCCCGCAGAGGAACAGGCGAACGCCGCTTATCTCCGCCCCGAAATTGCCCAGGCCATGTTCGTGAATTTCAAACAGGTTCTGGAAACGACCAGAAAACGCCTTCCGTTCGGCATCGCGTCACAGGGAAAAGCGTTCAGGAACGAAATCACCCCGGGCAATTTCATTTTCCGCACGCGCGAATTTGACCTGATGGAGTTTGAATATTTCGTTCGCGAATCTGAATGGGAGAAGTGGTTTGAATACTGGCAGAAGGAAATGAAAGAATGGATAACAAAAGACCTCGGCATAAATCCGAAAAAAATCCACGAAGTCGAAATTCCCGACAGCGAACGAGCCCATTATTCTAAAAGGACAATTGATTTTGAATACGAATATCCATTTGGCCAGGAAGAGCTTTACGGTTTGGCTTATCGCACTGATTTTGATTTGAAAAACCACGAAAAAATATCAGGACGGAATCTAAAGTACCGCGACCCGGAAACTGGAGAGGAATTCTTTCCACATGTCATTGAGCCGAGTTTTGGGCTGGACCGCTCTGTTTTAGCAACGCTTCTTGACGCTTATCACGAAGACGGTGAAAGAGTGGTTTTAAAACTGCCGCTAAAACTCGCTCCTTATAAAGTCGCGGTGTTCCCCCTGCTTGCCAACAAGCCGGAACTTACAAAACTCGCCGAGAAAATCTGCGGAGATTTGCGGAAGAATTTCACGGTTGTCTGGGACGACCGCGGCAACATCGGCAAAAGATATTATTCGCAGGACGAGATTGGAACGCCGTTTTGCATCACTATTGATTTCGACAGTTTGGAAACGAACGACGTTACGGTACGCGACCGCGATACGGCAAAGCAGGAACGTATCAAAATAAAAGAGCTGAAAAATTATCTTCATGGCAAAATTTATCCCCACACCTAATTAGTTTCATGTTCTATGTCTATATGTTAAAAAGTGCCAAGGACGGAAGTTTATATATTGGTTCCACTAATGACCTGAAAAGGCGGCTTGAAGAACATGCCTCTGGCAAAGGTAACTACACCAAGAAACATCTTCCCTACAAAATAGTTTATTATGAAGCTTATGGTGCCGAAGTAGATGCGCGAAGTCGTGAATCAAGTTTGAAATTAGGCGCTAACGCGCTAGGTCAGCTAAAGAGGCGAATCACAAACAGTTTAAAAACTAATTAGGTGTCGGGATTTATAATTAAAGGCGGAAAGCCGCTTGAAGGAGAAATATCTTTGAGCGGAGCGAAGAACGCGGCCACTAAGATGATGGTGGCTTCGCTTTTGACCGACCAGCCGTGCGTTTTTGAAAATTTCCCGAATATCGGCGACACGGAAATAACGGGGGAGCTTTGCCGCGAAATAGGAAGCGATATAAAAATTTCCGGTTCCAAGCTCACGATTCAAACAGCCGAAATAAAACAGAACCGCGCTTTTCATTTGAGCCGCAGGAACCGCATTCCGATTTTGGCGCTCGGGCCGTTGCTTGCCAGAGTAGGCGAAGCCGAAGTCCCTATTCTTGGCGGAGACAAGCTCGGTCCGCGCCCCGTAAATCTACACATAAAAGCGCTTGAATCCCTCGGCGCCAAAATTGAAATAAGTTCTGAAAGTTACCGGGCCACAGCTCCGGACGGACTTCACGGCGCCGAAATAAAATTTGAATTTCCGAGTGTCGGCGCGACAGAGAACGCCATGCTCGCCGCCGTAATGGCCAAAGGGAAAACGATTCTTCGCAACGCGGCCCTTGAGCCGGAGATAATGGATTTGGTGAAAATGCTTCAGAAAATGGGAGCCATCATTGAGCTCGGCGCCAACCGCGATTTTTATATAGAAGGAGTCCCGAAGCTGCGCGGCGTTTCCCACCGCATTTTGCCTGACAGAAACGAAGCGGTTTCCTTCGCCTGTCTGGCCATTGCCACCAACGGAAAAATACTTGTCCGCGAAGCCGTTCAGGACCATCTGATAACTTTTCTTAATGTCGTTCGCCGGCTCGGCGCCGAGTATGAAGTTGTTCCGGAAGGAATAATTTTCTGGCGGGCCAATTCGCTCAAGCCGTTGCGGATTGAAACCACCGTTCATCCGGGATTTATGACTGACTGGCAGCAGCCGCTGGCGCTTGTTCTGACGCAGGCGGACGGGGTTTCGGAAATACACGAGACGATTTACGAAGACCGCTTCAGTTACGCAAAGGATTTGATTTCTCTCGGAGCCAAAGTTGAAATTTCAACGGAATGCCCGCCGGATTCCAAATGCCATTTTGAAGGAAAAAATTTCCATCACTCGGCGAAAGTTTACGGACCGACAAAACTTCACGGCGGGAAAACGACCGTCCGCGATTTGCGTTCAGGGATGGTAAATCTTATAGCATCGCTTACAGCCGAGGGCGAATCGGAAATAGACGGCATTGAGGAGATAGACAGGGGATACCAAAAAATAGACGAACGGCTTATGGAGCTCGGGGCGGAAATCAAACGGGTTGAATGATGAATAAAGAATTATGAATTATGGAACAGGCGTTGTGGGATACGAATCCATTATTCTTAATTCATTCTTCATTATTCGATTCAATAGATTGACTCGGAGCTGTTTTTGCCCTTAAATACTTATAATGTTCACGCGGAAAATCGGCATTGATTTGGGAACTGCGAACACGGTTGTTTTCGTGCCAGGAAAAGGATTCATCATAAACGAGCCGACTATTGTCGCTCTGCGGAAGCCGGACAATTCCGTTCTGGCCGTGGGCGTTGAGGCCAAAGAAATGATAGGGCGGACGCCGGAAGAAATAGTGGCTTATCGTCCGCTCAAGGACGGCGTTATCGCCGACTACTACATAACCAGAGCGCTCCTGACATATTTCATTTCAAAAGCCGTCGGGCGTTTTAATTTTTTCAAGCCCGACGTAATAATTTCGGTTCCGGCCGGAGTAACGCAGACGGAGCGGCGCGCAGTCATCAACGCCGCCAAAGAAGCCGGAGCCAGGAACGCTTTCATTGTGCGCGAGCCGGTGCTGGCCGCGCTCGGAGCGGGGATACCTATCAATGCGCGGAGCGGGCACATGGTAATCAACATTGGCGGAGGAACTTCCGAAGTCGCCGTCATCGCGCTCGGCAACATCGTTTCCTGGACAAGCTTGCGCGTTGCGGGCAACAAGTTTGACCAGGCAGTTTCGGACTACGTAAAGAAAAAATATTCCATCGCCATCGGCGAACAAACCGCCGAACAGATAAAGATAGAAATAGGTTCGGCGCTTCCTTCCAAAGATAGGATGGAGTACCAATTCCGCGGCAGGAATCTGATAACCGGATTGCCGAAAGATCTGGTCATAAACAGCAACGAAATAGCCGAGGCCTTGAATTCACATCTGATGGACATAGCGGCTTCGGTCCAAAATGTTTTTAACGTTACGCCTCCGGAGCTGGTGGCCGACATAATGGAAAAAGGGATAATACTTTCCGGCGGCAGCTCTCAACTTCACTATCTGCCGGAGTTCTTCGAAAGATTTCTTGGGGTTTCAACCTACGTAGCCGAAGACCCGCTTTTCTGCGTTGCCAAAGGCACCGGGCTTATTCTCGACCACCTGGACAAATACAAGCAGACCCTTCTCAATAAGAGATAAGAAATTATAAATCCGAAGCATTAAATTCCAAACAAATTATCTCGCTACGCGAGATCTGGCGTAGCCAGACAATAATCAAATCGCGAATTTTCAAACGTTTGTTATTTAGAAATTTGGATATTATTTAGAATTTCTAATTTCAGATTTAGAATTTAAAGAATTATGCTAATCGGCCACGAAAAACTTACCGGAGATTTTAAGGAACTTGCCGCAAAGAACGACCTATCCGGCAGTTATCTTTTTTTTGGCCAGCCCAGAATTGGCAAAAAGCTTTTCGCCGTCTGCCTAGCCAACTTTTTGGAGAAAAGGGAATTTGAAGAGCCAAAAATCCTGTCGGATTTTTTAATAGTTGAACCGGACATCCGGGGAACAATCGGCATAGAGCAGGCGCGCGAACTAAAAAATTTTTTATGGAGAAAGCCCGCGGCCAGTCCGCGCCGCACGGCTGTCATAAACGATTCCGAGGCGATGACTGCCGAAGCCCAGAACGCGATTTTAAAAATTGCCGAAGAGCCGCCGGAATCCTCGCTTTTGATAATCATTGCGCGAGACCCGGAACATCTTTGGCCTACGCTTTTATCGCGCCTTCAAAAAGTTTATTTTGCGTCCATTCCGGTCCCGGCAATAGAAAAATGGCTTTTGAAAACAGCAGGATGCGGAGTCGAAGAAGCCAAGAAATTTTCCAAGGCCTCATACGGACAGCCGGGCCTGGCCTGGGTAATGGCTTCCGACGAGAAGTTTGGGGCTTTGCGACAGCAGGCCGAAAGGTTTCTGAAGTCCGGATTCTGGGACAGGCGGAACATAATCAAATCAATGATGGATGACGAAAAATTCAACATTTCCAAATTTCTGGAGATAATCATGATAATTCTTTCGGAAAACGCCGCTAAAAATTCCGAACTGTGGCATAGGGTTTCGGCTTTGCGTCGAGACAGCGAGTCGTATAATATAAATCCCCGCCTCCAACTTGAAGGTTTGTTGGGCGGGGTTTGATTGGACTGATATGCATTTTGTCTATATTCTTAAATCGGCAAAAGATCAAAGTTTATACATAGGTTGCACATCCGACTTGAAAAAGCGCATCGAGCAGCATAATTCAGGAGAGTCATTTCATACCAAAAAACATATGCCATGGGAACTTATATATTTCGAAGGTTACAAATCAAAGCAGGATGCGTATAATCGGGAGAAATCATTAAAATTACACGCCCAAGGATTGCGTCGTCTCAAGGAGAGATTAAAAGACAGCCTAAGAGTATAATGTAAAACGGGATGAATCCCACACATAACTTGCACCATATTATTTTTATGAAAATCATAAGTCGAAACATTGTTAAAATTGCATATGTAAGTTCTGAGATAGCCCAGAGTATTGTCCATAATTTACAGTGCAAGTTATGTGTGGGATGAACCAACAATCAGAAAAAAATCTAAAAGAATTGGAGGTCTCGCTGAAAAGCGCGACAGCTTCGCTTAGGGAAGAAATACAAAACGTCCGTAGCAACCGGCCTTCGGTTGAAATTCTTGAGAACGTCAAGGTTAACTGCTATGGCCAGATGATGAGCGTCAAACAGCTCGGTTCTCTGAATCTGCGTCCGCCGCGGGAAATAGAAATACAGGTTTGGGACAAAAACACGGCGCAGGCCGTTATCAAAGCAATTGAAGAAGCAAAAATAGGCATGGGTGTTTCAAGCGACGGCAATGTCATTCGCGCTTCATTGCCCGTGCTGACCGACGAGCGCCGGAAAGAATTAATCAAGCTTGCCGGCAAGATGACCGAGACCTCCAAAATCCGCCTGCGGAATTTGCGCGACGATTACATAAAAAAATTTAAAGCGTCCGAAGAAAAAGGGGAGATGACCGAAGATGAATTTTTCCAGGCCAAAGAAAAAGCCCAAAAGTTCATTGATGAGGCAAACCGGGAAGCGGAAAAGATGCTTGAAGACAAAACAAAAGAAATTGAAGAATAACCTTGCCAAAAATCATAAATCTCAAGCACTAAATCCCAAACAAATTATCTCGCTACGCGAGATCTGGCGTAGCCAGACAATAATCAAATCCCAAAGTTTCAAACGTTTGTTATTTGGAAATTTGAATATTGTTTAGAATTTCATATTTCAGATTTAGAATTTAAAAATTTATGTTAACCGCCATTATAGTCATTATCGGTCTTTCAATCCTTATACTCGGTCATGAGGCCGGACATTTTTTGGCGGCGAAATTTTTCGGGATGAAAGTGAATGAATTCGGCTTCGGCTTTCCGCCGAGGATAAAAGCCGTCCGCAAAGGCGAAACCGAATACAGTTTGAATTGGCTGCCTTTCGGCGGATTCGTAAAAATTGCCGGCGAAGAAGAGCAAATAATCAACCCTAAAAAACTAGAATCCCTGCCGCCAGCAGAGAAAAAACATTACTTTCTTTTCCGGCCTGCTTGGGAGCGCCTGATAGTCATAGCGAGCGGCGTTTTCGTCAACTTCATTATCGGCTGGTTCATGATTTCTTTTGTTCTCATGGCGGGAACACCGAGCATTCTTTTGATAAGCGAAGTCCAGCGCGGCTCTCCGGCGGAGAAAGCCGGAATTATGGCCGGGGACATGATAAAGAACCATTCTTCTTCCGAAGATTTTAAATCATTTATCGATGCCCGCCGCGGCGAGCCGGTAACTTTGAATATAATCCGTGCGAACAAAAACTTAAACATTACGGCGACTCCTAGGGTTTCAAGCGCAAAAAACGAGGGAGCGCTGGGCGTTGTTTTTTCGGAAACCGGGATGAAGCGCCAGGGATTTTTCAATGCGCTAGCCGGCGGGTTCAAGGAGTCCCTTTTCATCAGTGGCGCCACACTTTCGGCTTTCTACCAATTAGTGAAAAATCTTTTATTGCACGGCTCGCTTCTGGCCGGAGTGGTTGGGCCAGTCGGAATTTTTTCCGTGGCCGAACAAACCGGACAAATCGGCCTTATTTATCTGGCACAGCTTATTGGTTTGATTTCGCTCAATCTGGCGGTAATAAACCTTATTCCTTTTCCGGCGCTGGACGGCGGACGCATTTTTTTGATAATCGTGGAAAAAATAAAGGGCTCGCCGGTTTCCGTGAAAACCCAGTCGTTGATAAATGGAGCCGGATTCGCATTTCTTATTTTCTTGATGGTCATAATCACCGTCAGGGATGTCGTAAATCTGTTTTAAAGTTCGAAGTTCGAAATGCTAGAGGTCAATGGAATTATAAAAGCGGAAGATCACAAATTTTCGAACAAATCGAACAGCTCGAACATCTAACAATTACTATGGACGAGCCAGAAATAATCTACGAAGACAAGAATTTTATTGGAATTTCAAAACCAGCGGGATTATTGGTTCATCCCACACATAGTTTGGCTATGTGTGGGATTCATTCCATAAACGAAAAGATGAGAAGCGAGCCGACATTGGCCGGCTGGCTTGTCCGCAAATATCCGGAAATAAAAAAAGTGGGAGATGACCCGGAAACACGTCCCGGAATCGTTCACCGGCTGGACAGGGAGACCTCCGGAGTAATGATTGTTCCGAGGAATCAGGAATATTTTGAATATTTCAAAAATCTTTTTAAAACAAGGCAGATTAAAAAAACATATCTCGCCTTGGTGTCGGGGGAACCGAAAATAAAAAAAGGCATTATCGACAAACCCATAGGGATAAAAAACGGTTCCGTTAAAAGAAGCGTTTATTCCGAAAAAATGAAAAAAAACGCGGTGACAAGATATGAGGTCAAAAAGACATTCATCCATGGTGGTTTGCCATATTCATTGCTCGAGGTTTATCCGGAAACCGGCAGGACCCACCAGATAAGGGTGCATCTTGCCTCAATAGGGCATCCAATCGTCGGGGATAAGCTCTATGGCGGCAAGAAACAGGCCAATTCCCCGGGCAATCTAATGCTTCATGCCTACTCTATAGAATTTTCTTTGCCTGCCTGCGCAGGCAGGCCGAACGGTAGCCGGCTCAAACTTGAAGCCGAGCCGAGGCCGTCTTTCGGCTGTTTTTAGGCAGGAAATAGTTATCCACAGCAATATGAATATCAATTTGCTATAATTTTATCTAATATAAGTATAGGGCTTGACGTGAGGTTAAGCCAAAAGTCGCAAAATAATTAAATAATAAAAGTAAGTAATTAATAATTAATTCTATGCAAAAAAAAGGTTTTACACTGATAGAGCTTCTGGTCGTCATAGCCATTCTGGCTATATTGTCCGTAGTCGTAATCCTGACGCTTAACCCTGCCCAGATGCTCAGGCAGGCCAGGGACTCGCAAAGGGTTTCCGACATGGCTACGCTCAAGAGCGCCGTATCGCTTTATCTTGCTGACATAACTAATCCGGCCGCCAACGGGCTCGGTGCCAGCAGCACCTGTTATGCTTCGAATGCCGTCGCCGCAATGACTTCAGGTTGCGGAGGCAGGATGACCGCATCGACAGTCGTTACAAGCACTGCAGCCAACGCGGCCAGCACCACTGGTGGCGGCTGGATACCCATAAACTTCGGAGCTATCAGCTCGGGATCTCCGGTCGGATCATTGCCTATTGACCCTGTAAACAACGCCACGTATTTTTACAGCTACGCCGTTAACTCAACAACCCTTCAGTTCGAAATCGATGCAGACATGGAAAGCACCAGGTATGCGGCCAGCGGAACAAGCGATGTTGAATCTACCGACGGTGGTTCAAGTTCCTCGGTTTACGAGACAGGAAGCAATCTGGGTTTGTAAAAACAAATGTCATTTGCTGATAAATTCAGCATGACGGTTTTAGTTTTGTCTTTTTTGGGACAGTTTCTGAATCGCAGCTTTTTCGCGAAGTACGTAAAATCCATTTTTTTCTTAGTTGTTTTGGCGCTATTCAGCTCCTCTTTTTATTACACATTCCTTCTTTATAAGTCCTGGAAAGTAAATCCGCTCTCGGTTCTTCTTTTGCCGCCCCACAATTGGTTCTACTTCGCTTATTATGTCGGCTACCGTATTTTTCCACCGATACTGCTGGCGCTCGTTTCGGCCCTGATAATCAAACTCGTTTCGGAATTTTTAAACCGCCGCTTCGATGAACGCTTTTTGGAAAAAGAAGAGGGCTGGATATTCGCGCTCGGGATTTTAGGAGCCGGCTATCCGGGATTTGTTTTTTACGTGCCCCTGATGCTGGTTGCCGGTTTGCTGCTCTCGCTTTTTTACGCCGTTCTCGGAAAAGGGAGGACGCCGTTTTTTTATCTTTGGCTACCAGTGGCTATTTTTGCTATACTTTTAAAAAGCTGGATTCCACAATCAGCTTTGGATTTTTTCATTATTTAAATTTTTCATGCGCCTTCCTGTATCAATCATTCAGCTCAAAAACAAGCTTGTCCAGGAAAATCTAATTTCTCCGGAAAAGTTCGATGCGTTTGCCGACGAGGCCGAACGGAAGAATGAAAATCTCATAGACAAGCTTATTTCTGAAAAAATAGTAGAACGTAATTTTATCAACGAGTTTATTGCAGCTACTCTCGGGGTTGGAATCGCTAACCTTTCTGTGATGGGTGTTGACGACAAAGTAGTCAAAATGCTTCCGGAGGAAATCGCTCGCCAAAGGCGTGTTGTTGCTTTCAAGCAAGAACCGGACGGGACTTTTGACGTAGCTATGATCGACCCGAGCGACCTTGGAACAATAGAATTTCTGCAAGAGCGTCTTAATGGGGAAATAAGAACCTATTTGGCGACGCCCGAAGATCTTGGCAGGGCTTTTTCCATATACGGAATGCAGATGACGCGCGACTTCAAAAAGATAATTGAAGAAAATATCCAAGAGTCACTTCGTAATTCGAGCAAGAACATAGAGGAGGCCTCACTTCAGGTACCGATCGTCGCCATTGTAGACAACCTTATTTCGTACGCCGCGTCTTTGCGCGCTTCCGACATCCACCTCGAAATTCTCGAGGAAAGCACATTGGTTAGATACCGCATAGACGGAATACTTTACGAAATTCTGAAGATTCCCAAGGAAGTTCATACGGCGCTTGTCGCAAGAATAAAAATATTGTCCGGACTCAAGATAGACGAACACCACCAGCCTCAGGATGGCCGTTTCCGTTATCCTATTTCAAACCAGTTCATAGACATCCGTGTTTCTATCATGCCCACCTTTTACGGCGAGAAGCTTGAAATGCGTCTTTTGGAGTCCACACAAACACCGCTTTCTTTTGAAGAGCTTGGGATGACCGAAGCGAACTCAAAAATTCTGATTGAGAACCTCAAGAAAGCATACGGCATGATAATTTCCTGTGGCCCGACTGGTTCCGGAAAGACGACCACTCTTTATTCCATGATGAACATTCTCAACAAGCCGACAGTCAACATAACCACTGTCGAGGACCCGATTGAATACAATATAAAATACGTAAACCAGACGCAAATAAATCCGACGGCCGGCATAACTTTCGCCAACGGCCTCAGGGCGCTTTTACGGCAAGACCCCAACATAATAATGGTCGGTGAAATAAGAGACAGCGAAACCGCTGGGATTTCGGTGCAAGCGGCGCTCACCGGACATCTCATTATTACGTCGCTTCACACAAATGACGCCCCTACGGCCATTCCGCGGCTTGTGGACCTTCAGGTTCAACCGTTTTTGATAGCGGCGACCGTAAATCTGATTGTGGCCCAGCGTCTGATCAGAAAAATCTGCCGGCAATGCGTATATTCATATGAAACGCCACCCGAGGTCGCTGATCTCGTTAAGCGGCAGTTGGGTGAACTTAACATAAACGACGATTCATCCATTCCCAAAGTCATTTACAAAGGCAGGGGTTGTCCGTCCTGCAACTTTTTCGGCTATAGGGGGCGCTTGGGTATTTTCGAACTTCTTGAGATAGACGATAAAATTAAGAAACTGATAATAGAACCCCAATTCAGCCTTGAAAATATAAAGAAAGAAGTTCTGGCTAGCGGTTTTAAAACCATGTTTGAGGACGGTCTTTACAAAGTCCAGCTTGGGGAAACCACTGTTGAAGAAGTTCTCCGCGTCATAAGGGAGTAAACCGTATAATTTTCAATTTTCAAGCACCAATTTACAATGAATTTTTAATATTCCAATTTTTAAACAGTTTGTAAATTGAATCATTATTTCATTCATTGTAAATTGTAAATTAGTAATTTAAAATTAATAAATAATTTTATGTTATACCGATATTCTGCGGCGGATAAAAGTGGCAAAATAATCGAGGGCGAAATGGAGGCCGACAACCTTAATCAGGTTCTTTATTTCATCGCTCAGAAGGAAATGAGGCCGGTTTCGATAAGACCGGTGAAGACATCGGGCGGCGGTTTTTTGAGCATATTCAATGGAATAAATCTGACCGACAAGCTTTTTTTGACGAAGTATTTGTCACTGATGCTTAAAGTCGGCACTGACCTTCTTTCGGCTATCAACATACTTATATCGGACTTTGAAAAGCCCTCAATGAAAAATTTCCTTATCGAGGTGAGGGAAAATCTCAGCAAGGGACGTCCATTTTACGAGGCCTTCGCAAAATACCCAAAAGTTTTTTCGCTGGTCTTCGTAAATCTAGTCAAAGCATCCGAGGTCTCGGGAAACTTGCAGCAAACTTTTGAAGAACTCAGCACGTCCATGAAACGCGAAGCGGAGCTCAGAGGCAAAGTTCGTTCCGCTTTGGTTTACCCTATCATACTTTCCATTATGGCGACTTTGATCATAGGTTTTATGATTACCTTCGCTTTGCCGAAAATATCGAACGCTTTCCTACAGGCCGGTATTAAACCACCTCCTTTTTCAAGAGTCGTTTTCGGCGCAGGTCTTTTTATAGGTGATAATATAATTGTTTTGGCCACAGCTTTTTTACTCATCGGTGGTTCTTCGGTATATTTCTTTTGGAGAAATCCAGTCGGCAGAATAATGGCCAGCCGCATACTCGAAAATTTGCCTGTAGTCAGAAATATTTATCGCGATATAGCTATTCAGAATTTCGCTTCTACTTTTAGTTCCCTGATGAAAGCCGGTTTGCCTATAATACAATCGATAAACATAACTGCCGAAGTCGTCGGTTCGCAAAAATTCAAAGTCAGCTTGAGGCGAATCGCCAAAGAAGGATTGGCCAAGGGTATGACTATAGGCGACGCCTTCAGAAGAGAGCCGGTTTTCCCGAACGTGGTGGTCAATCTCATTGCTATTTCCGAAAAAGCCGGACATTTGGAGGAAGTTCTTAAAATCTTGGCTGATTTTTACGAATCAAGCGTAGAATCAAGCGTTAAATCGCTAATATCGCTTCTTGAACCACTGCTTCTTTTGGCAATGGGAATAATGGTGGCCGCCATAGCTCTCGCCATAATCATCCCGATTTACCAGCTGACTGCGCAGTTCTAGATAGGGTTACGAATTTACGAATCAGTACGAATGTACGAATACCGAAAACAAAATTCGTATATTCGTAAAAATCTGTAAATTCGTAACCAAAAAACAAATGAAAAAATTCCTACATTCCAACAAAAGGGGGATGACCATCGCGGAGCTTTTGATAGTCGTTGCCATAATCAGCGTCATAACTTTGATAAGTTTGCCGACCCTTTTTAAAAGAAGGAGCCAGAACGATTTAATAAATACCACTGAACAAATAGCGTCTCTGTTGCGCGAGGCGCGCGCCCGTTCCGTTTCGCAATCTTCAAGCACCAACTGGGGTGTCCGTCTCGGGAATCCGACGACAACATCGCCTTTTTACGCGCTTTTTTATTCACAGAATTACGGTTCCACCACGACTATAGGATATTATAGAATGCCTCCGACCTTGGTTTATGCCACGTCAAACATACCTTCTGGTTCATATGTCGATATAACTTTTTCGCAAATCAGCGGCCAGGCATCTGCCTCCACCTCCGTGACTATGTATGTCGCAAAAGGGAATCTTCCCAGTTCTTCCACGATAAGCGTGGCGTCTTCAGGGGCGGTTAGTTTTTAAATAGTGAATTAAGAAGAATGAATTATGAATAATGGACGAGGAAAGGTTGTATAATTAGAATACAATGAAGGAATCCCATCATTCATCATTCATCATTCATCATTCCAACAATAAGGGGCAATCACTCGTTGAAATACTTGTCGCTTTGGGGGTCGGCACGATTCTGATTATCGGGGCTACGGGAGTCATAATCCCGTCGCTGCGGGCCAACACGCAGGCCGACAAAATACTAGTATCGTCTGCTTTAGGCAAAGAACTCATTGAAAACGTGCGCGTTTTCAGCGAGGGCGACTGGCATAATATTTTCAATCTAGCTACCAGTTCGGCCAATAAATATTTTCTTGTTCCGGCTTCGCCGTTCGTTACCGCTACCGGAACAGAAGGCATTATTGCCGACGGCATAACCTCTGGATTGGTCGGCTACTGGAAACTGGACGAAGCAACGGGGACAAAAATTTACGATTTTTCCGGAAACGGCAACAATGGCACATCCACTGGCGGTCCGGTTTCGACGACTGGGCAGGTAAGTCAAGCGTTGAGTTTTAACGGTTCAAATTATGTTGAAGTTAACAATTCCTCTTCTATTAGCATGGGGACAGACGCTCATACTGCGGCGGCATGGATTAAGCTTAATTCGTACGGAACATATCGTCCGGTAATTGCCAAAAGGTCCGGTGGCATTGTTGATTTTAGTTACCACATTGACGATAGTGCTAGTGACGGGAAAATGGCTTCTTATAATGGTTCTACTTCAGTTGGAAGCACAAGTACCGTTTCTCTTGGCGTTTGGCATCATGTTGCTTGGGTTTATAGTAGTAGCACAGTTTTTTTCTATCTTGATGGCGCGCCTAATGGATCGGCGTCGCAAACTAGCGGTGCGGCCAATAGCGCTAACCTCTATATAGGAAAAGATAACGGGACAACCCAATTTTATTTCGATGGTTCCATCGACGACACTCGTCTTTACAACCGTGCCTTGTCGGCCAGCGAAGTCAAAACGCTTTATTCAAGCAACATATATACCCGCTATTTTTATATTGACAATGTCGGGCGAGATGCCAGCGGGAACATTTTATCCAGTGGAGGCACTAACGACCCTTCAACGAAAAAACTGACCGCGGTTTACGGCTGGCCGAACGGACCGACTAATTCGTTTTCCACGTATCTGACCAGATTCCAGAACAATGTTTTCGACCAGACGGACTGGTCGGGCGGTCCCGGTCAGGAAGGCCCGGCGACTACCACCAACAGCAGATTTTCAACTTCAACCAGCATATATTATGCGACTACTACTGGTTCCATAATGATACAATTGCAATAATAAATTAATGCCCAACTCCCGTTCATTTAAAAATCTATTCGGCATATTCGTTTTTTCCTTTGTTTCTTTTTTGAATTTGATTTTTTTCGCCGGAATCGCCGGCGCCGCAACCAATATCAGTTCGTCCACTACGGGACACTGGGCCTGGAACGACATTATAGGATGGATGGATTTTTACAATACCAATACAATAACGGTCGGCGCCTACGGCCTGACTGGCTACGCTAGCTCCACGGCAGGAGATATCTCGCTTGATTGCCACACCACCAGAAGCGGCAATATCTGCGGCGTCAGCAATTACCAGGTGACCAACGACGGCAGCGGCAATCTTTCCAACTGGGCCTGGAACGACCAGTACGGCTGGATTAGTTTTGACTGCAACAATAACGGCGGATGCGGGCAATCCAATTACCGCGTTTACATAGACGCCCTCGGCGATTTTCAGAATTACGCCTGGAATGACGCCATAGGGTGGATAAGCTTCAATTGCGCGAATTACGCCGGCTGCGGCTCTTCAAATTACAAAGTAGCCACAACCTGGATTGCGACTTCAACGACTGCCACGCTGGATTCAAGCACTTACGATACCGGTTCGGCGGGCGGAGCCCAACTGAATTCCGTTATGTGGCGTGGCACTTTGTCCGCCGGAACATCTGTTCGCTTCCAATTCGCGAGCAGTAATTCGTCCAGTGGTCCATGGAGTTACATGGGAACTGACGGAACAAGTAACACCTATTACAATACCGGACCGGACGCTTCGCTTAAGCTTGATTACAGTTTCTTCAATAATTTCAGATATTTCCGTTACAGAATATCGCTTATTTCCGACCAGTCCCAGCAATACAGCCCCAGAGTGGATGAAGTGCTGATTAACTGGAGCCCGTAAACTGGTAGTTAGTAGCTTGTAGCTGGTAGTTTAGTATGCACAATGTCAAAAAAGACTGCTTAGAAACAAATAAGTTATAATTACTAATGGCTATGCTACCAACTACCAACTACCAAATACCAACTACTTTCAAAAGGGGCCAGGCTGTTTTGTCTTTTGTGTTTTTGATAGGCACGATAATACTTTCCATAAGTTTAACGGTGGCTTTACTGGCTTACAGCTTCTTGAGTTCCGGCTACGGCTTTCAGGCCTCCAATAGGGCCATGGCTTTGGCTTCTGCCGGAGCCGAAGACGCGCTGTTGAAACTTGCCAGAAACAAGGACTTCTCGGCTGTTTCCCCGTATTCGGTTCCCGTAGGCAACGATTCCGCAAGTGTTACCGTCGCCCAGAATTCGCCCGTTAGCGGACAAGCCAAAATCATATCGACGGCTACAATTGTTTTCCAGCAAAGAAAAATACAAGTCGTTGTTTCGGTGGATAGCGTCACCGGACAGATAAGCTTGTTTTCTTGGCAGCTTCTCACGCTTTGATTAACTGCCTGCCTGCGCAGGCAGGATAAAATTTATCCCGTTAGAGACAACAATGTTATAATTTCTAAAATATGCTTTGTTTTATTGCTAAAAAGCCAATTGTCGTCAAGGCGGCCGATTTACGGATGTGCTTTGCAAAGCACATCCTGTCTCTAACGGGATGAATTTAAAAGACATAATTTCGAAAATACTTTCAATTCTGAGGGCCAAAAGCAAAATAGGCGGTTTGGAAATTTCCGACACCGAACTTAGATTCGCGTATTTCGTGGACGGCTCTTTAAGAACCCTGGCTTTGCGGATGCCGCCGGGGATTATTGATAGCGGAGAAATAAAAAACTACAACCTTCTTGTGGAGGCGCTCAATAAGCTCAAGGAAATGATCCCAGCTGATTTCGGCGGCAAAAAAACGGTTAATGTCGTTGTAACCCTGGGCTCCATTCACGTTTATACTCAGGTATTCAGCTTGCCCCTGGCCGAAGAGGACGAAAACATGAAAGAGGCGATACAGCTCAATATAAGAATGATTTCCCCTCTCGATCTTTCTCAGGCCTACACCGGATGGCAGCTCATAAATCACGACAAGAATGAATTGAAAATAGAAGTCCTGAGCGCTTTCGCGCAAAAGGTTTTTATAGACAGCCTAAATAATGCCGTAAAGGAAGCCGGATTTTTCGTATTGGCCGTAGAGTCCGGAACTTTATCCATTGCCAGGCTTATAAGAGAACGCGGCGCAGATTTTAAAATAGAAAAACCTCTTTTGGTTCTCAGTGTCGACGACAACGGATTAAGGTTTTTGATAATACGGCTGGGACAACTTCATTTTGAATATTTCCAGTCATGGAAAGACATACAGGGCGAAAAAAAGCAGATTATATGGCCCGAGTTCGAGGAGGCTATAAAAAGGAATCTAAGCAGGGTTATAAATTTTTACGCCAGCCATTGGCAGGAACCGCTTACCGAATTGGTTATAGCCTCCAACAGTTTCGTGGAGGAAATATCCAAAACAATAAGCGACAATTTTTCCATAAACGTCAAAGAGTTGAAACTCAAATTCGATCAGCCTCTACGCAGGGAGTGGTATGAAGCGGCTGGTGGCGCCATGCGCGGAGAGATACCATGGTCAGAGGATAAGGACGTAAATCTTTTGGGAATAACGGTTCAGGAAGAGTTCCGGCAGCGGGAAATAATAGGTTTTTTGAGATTCTGGCAGGTTCTTATCCCTTCTTCGCTGGGCATACTTCTCGTTTTTTTTGTCGCAGGATACATGTTTTTGATGAATTTGGGAAATTCCATTGAATCACAGTCTTCATTTAAACTCAGTAACGAGCAATCGGAAGAAATAGACGCCCTGCAATCCGAGATAATAAGTTTCAACAACTCCGTAAAGTTCCTGGCGGATATCCAAAAATCGCTGAAACCGAAAACCTATATGATAGACAATCTTGCTATGCCTATGAACGCCAATAATGTCGTTCTGGACAGGATTTATTTCCAGGCATATGGATTGCCGGTAACCATGAGTGGCGAAACCGATTCGCAGGACCAAATTCTTAATTTCAAGAATGCCATGTCGGCCGACTCGTTTTTTTCTTCCGTAAACCTTAATTTGTCGGACATAAAATCGCAGCCCAAAGGATTTTCTTTCACAATAAGCTTCGGCTTAAAGTGATATTATGTTTTTACCGAATATTTCCTTCGTCGATTTTTCGAAAGCGGAAGCCATGGTTTTTTTACCGGTTTCGGTGATTTTTTTCAAAACGAATTCTCCCGCCCTTGCCCGCCGTAGCTTTAGCGAAGGCGGGTTCGTCTTACTAGCTTCAGTTATCCTAGATTTTCTGACGCCTATGCGGAGCCTCCAGAAATCCTTTGAGCCGATGCTTTCGATGACAGATTTCACTCCGTTATGTCCGGCCGAACCGCGCCCGAAAGAAATTTTGTATTTCCCAATTTCAAGGTCACTGTCGTCGTGAATAACCAGTAGCGAATTCGCCCCGATCCCGAACGACTTCAGGGCCAATTTAGCCGCCTTGCCGTTTTCATTCATATAGTTGAACGGCTTGACTAAAACCACATCGCCGACTTGTCCCGTGCCTACCGGCAAGCAGGCGCCGACACGGGCTTGCCGGCTCTCAAACAGGCCGGAAATAGTTTTTTTGCAAAAACTCACATTGTGGCCGTAATTTTTTGAGCCGAATATTTCCGACAAATAATCAACCATAAGCTTGCCGGCGTTATGGTAGGTGTTTTTATAAGCCGGGCCTGGATTGCCGAGACCCATGACGATTTTGATGTCGGAAAATTTATTTTCCATTGTTTTAATTTAAGATTTAGGAGCCTTGATCCCCCACATAAGAATTTATGTGGGGGATTGAATTATTCTATTTATCACTATATAATAGGCCTTGAGATGAAGCAATTTTTCTCTTCGATACTCGAAATCGTTGAAATTACCGCGGTGGCCATCGCAGCGGTTTTTTTAATAAGGAGCTACATTATCCAGCCATTCCTGGTAAGCGGTTCCAGTATGGTTCCAAATTTTTCCGACGGCGATTATCTTCTAGTAGATGAAGTAACCTACCGTTTCCGCGCGCCAGAGAGAGGAGAGGTTGTTGTTTTCCGTTATCCCAAGAACGAATCGGTTTATTTCATAAAAAGGATCATCGGTCTTCCTGGAGAAAAGATCGAGGTGAAAGACAGCAAGGTTACGATTTTCAGCGATGCTAACAAGGGCGGTTTAGTTTTGGACGAAAGATATTTGCCGGATAATTTGACTACACTGGGAAACGTAGAATTTCAGGTTCCCGCTGACAACTATTTCGTTTTGGGAGATAACAGGACTTACAGCTTTGATTCCAGAAATTGGGGAACTTTGCCCAAGAGCGATATGATTGGTTTGGTCCAATTCCGTCTTTGGCCACCGGCATCCATGAAAGTTTTCGCCGCGCCTTCTTATTAAGATTATGATAGTTTCAAAACCTGTCAAAAAAAATACAGCGAGAAAAAAGGAGATTTTCAAAGAGGATCTGCATGCACCCAGGGGAATGCATGACATTCTTCCTCACGAATGGCTTTGGCGCGACAAAATATTGGCGGTAGTAAACGAACTAGCCGATTTTTACAATTTCAATAGGATTGAGACCCCCATTTTGGAACGCGCGGAACTTTTCGAATATGGCATCGGTGCCGACACGGATATCATCAACAAAGAAATGTATCTGGTGAAGAGCAAGGGCGAGGATATGCTTGTTATGCGTCCCGAAGGAACTGCTCCAATCGCCAGGGCTTATTTGGAACACCATCTCGGCCGTTCGACTTCTCTCCAGAAGCTTTTTTATAAAGGACCGATGTTCAGGCACGAACGACCTCAGGCCGGACGTTTCCGCCAGTTCGACCAGGCTGGTTTCGAGATAATTGGCGGCGGCAACGATCCGATTTACGACGCCGAAATAATTCTTATCTTCCAGCGCTTACTCGAAAGACTCAAGATAAAAAATATCGTTCTCAAGATAAATTCGATTGGTTGCCGGGTCTGCCGTCCGCTTTACAAAAAACAGCTCCAGTCGTACTACAAAGACAAGGAAAAGAAGCTTTGCACCGACTGTCAGCGTCGCGTCAAAACCAATCCTCTACGGCTTTTGGATTGCAAGAACGAAATATGCGTTTCTTTCAAGGCGTTGGCGCCGAATCTTTTAGATAAACTTTGTGCCGCGTGCACTTCCCATCTCAAGGGAGTTTTCGAATATCTCGATGAACTGAAAATCTCGTACACGGTCGACAATACTTTAGTACGCGGGCTCGATTACTACAACCGGACAGTTTTCGAGTTTTTCGTTGAAGGACCCGGTGCTGAAGTAGGCGCTTTGCCCGGAGGCGGACGCTATGATTATTTGATGGAAATGCTCGGCGGACGGATGACTCCGGCAATCGGCGGCGCAGTCGGAATAGAGCGCTTGATAGTCGTAATGAAGGCGCAGGAAATGGAAGCGCCGCGCCGTGTGCCCAAGAAAGTTTTCGTAATCCATGTCGGAGAACTAGCCAAAAAAAAATCGCTTAACCTTCTTGAGAGATTGCGTTCGTCAGGAATTTCAGTCGGCGAGGCACTGGGGCGCGATTCCCTCAAGGCCCAGCTCAGGCTGGCCGACAAGGAGGGCGTCAAGCTGGCTTTGATATTTGGGCAGAAGGAAATTTTCGAAAACAGCATAATTATCAGGGATCTCGAAACCCACTTGCAGGAAAGCGTTATGATGGATACAATCGTGGAGGAAGTGAAGAAACGTTTAACAAGGAAAAAGCAATGATCTGCATAACACAAGATGACTGACTGCCTTTTTTGCAGGATAAAGAGAAAAGAAATTGGGACCGAGGTTATTTGGGAAGATGGAGCCAATATGGCTTTTCTCGACATTTATCCTAGGGCGCCAGGGCACACCGTGGTCATTCCAAGGGCCCACCGCGAGACCATTCTCGATGTTCCAGAGGAAGAGCTCGAATCACTTTTCTCCGCCGTCAAAAAGGTAACATTCATACTTTCTAAAACGTTCCGACCCGACGGCTTTACCATAGGTATAAATCACGGCAAGGCCAGCGGTCAGGCAGTAGACCATCTTCATATCCATGTGATCCCAAGATATTTTAACGACAAAGGAAGTTCAATCCATTCAGTGGTCGATAACAAATCCGGCGAAACCATACAGGAAATAGCCGCGAAAATAAGAAAGCAAGATATCATCAACGAATAACGAATATATTACGAATAAACGAATTTGTAAATTCGAAACAAATTGGTTATTCGTTGATAAATAAAAATAAAAATGTCATCCGTAGAAGTAAAAAAGAGAGGAGGCGAATCGGCGAGTACGCTTCTTTACCGTTTCTCCAAAAAAATCAGGCAAAGCGGAGTTGTCAAGGAATTCAGAAAAAGGAAATTCCATGAAAGGACCAGCGGCAAACTTCAGCGTCGGGTTTCGGCCTTACACCGTGAAAAGAAAAAAGCGGAAGTTGGAAGGCTCAGAAAACTTGGTCTTCTTTAATCGTTTTCATTTAAAATATAGTTCGACATTGCTCACTATAAATGAAAAACGGCCTTAAGGAAAAATTAAACGCCGAAACGAAGGATTCTCTCCTTAAAAAGAACGCCGAAAAAACCGGCGTTCTTAGGTTTATGCTTTCTTTGCTGCAAAACCGGGAAATAGAAAAAAGGGGGACGGGCCAGGCCCCGGTGCTTACCGAAGAAGAAATCGTCGAGATATTCCAGCGCGAAGTCAAAAAAAGAAAGGAAGCCATTGCGCTTTTTGAAAAAGGCGGCAGGCCCGAACTCGCCGAAAAAGAAACCAGAGAACTTGTTTTCATAAACGCATATTTGCCTCCGCAGATGAGCCGCGAAGAAATTGTCATTCTGGTAAACGGATTCAAGGGCAAGGGACTTAACGATTTTAATTCGCTCATGAAGGAGGTCGTTAAAACTACCAGAGGGCTGGCTGACGGCAAAGTGGTAAGCGAAATCGTCAGGGAAATCCTTAAGTAAAATCTCCGTTTAAATGATTTCTGCTGCAAAAGAGAAGATTTTCCTGAATAACCGCACCGCAGAGCGGTTGCGGCCTGCCTGCCGGCAGGCAGGTATCCACCGCTCAAGGGTTGCGGTTATTCACTCCGCCCGCGGGCGGGGTTTATATTTTCCACGCCACAATTGCCTACTCCGCCGAAGTGGCTTCAGCTACGAAGGCCGGGCATCCCTACCCTTAGCCCACTCCGCCGAAGTGGCTTCAGCTACGAAAGCCGGGCGGGCAGGGTGTTCTTGCGGGGAAAATATAAAAAAGCTGGATAATTTGTTTTTTAAAATAATAAAAACAGCGCCGGTTTTGCGGAAAAAGACAGGCAAAAAAACCAAGCCGGACATTTTCCTTCTAGGCAAAGCGGAGATGAAACGGCTTAAGAAGAAGTTCTTGCCGCGCGAAAAAGGGCCAGCCAACGTGCTTTCTTTCGGGGAGCCGGTCAACTGGCCGAATCCCGGTGGCGGATCGGAAAAACTCGGTGAAATTTACCTTAATCTAGACCTTACGGGCGGGGAAATGGACAAACTGGCTCCGCTTTTTTTGCACGGACTCCTTCACCTTTTGGGCTATGACCACAAGAAAAAAGGTGATAGGATAAGGATGGAAAATCTGGAAGAAAAGATAATAAACAAAATTTCTAATTCCTAAGTTCTAATTTCTAATCTCATGTCCGAGGCAGATCCATGCCCATCCGGCAGGTGGGTACCTCTGGCGGAAAATCCAAATAACTAATGTCCAAAAATTATTTAGAAATTAGTCATTAGAAATTTCAAAAACCATGTCATCAAATTTTATTGTCGGTTTGGACATAGGAACTTCGCTTGTAAGAGCGGCCGTAGCCGAAATTAAAGACGGCAAGCCGGTTTTACGGGCCGTTTTCAAGGAACCATCTGTCGGTTTACGGAAAGGCGTGGTCATCGAAATGGGCGAAGTGTCACCGGCGGTCGGCAGGCTTTTCAGCGAAATAAAAAAGAATTACAAGGGCGGGCTGAAATCCGTTTACGTAAATATCTGCACGCCACAGATAAAAGTCCAGAGTTCGCGCGGCATAGTTCCGATTTCAAGGGCAGATAGCGAGATTTACGGAGAGGACGTGGAGAAAGTTATCAATTCAAGTCAAGCGGTCAATATGACGACCAACCGCTTAATTATTCATAATGTTACGCGTGAATTCATCGTCGACGGCGTTGGCGATATTACCGAACCAATAGGTTTGAGCGGAAGTCGTCTTGAAGTTAGCTCACTCATCATCGATGCTTTCTCTCCGCATGTGAAAAATGTAATCAGGGCGGTCGAGATAGCCGGAGGCAAAATAAGCGGAGTTGTTTTCAATCCGTTGATAGCCAGCCGCGCCGCGCTCAGCAAAACGCAGAAGAATCTCGGAGTGATTCTAATAGACATCGGTTTCGGCACGACGGGCTATGCCGTTTTTGAAGACAACAAGCTGGTCAACACCGGTTTGATACCCCTAGGAGCCGGGAATATCACCAATGACATCGCGGTCGGTTTGAAAATCCAGGCAGCTGCGGCGGAAAATTTGAAACTTCATTACGGATATGCCTTGGCCAAGGAAGTCAGCTCCAAAGAGTCCATAGAGCTCAAAAAATTCTCCTCCCAGGAGCGCGGAGACATATCGCGCCGTTTCGTGGCCGAAATAATAGAATCGCGTCTTGCCGAAATTTTGGAATTCATAGATAATGAACTTAGAAGTATGGGCAAGGCTGGGAAACTGGCCGGCGGAGCCGTTCTGGTGGGCGGAGGAGCGAAGATGCCTGGATTAACCGCGCTAGTGAAACAGGAACTTAAACTTACGACTCAGATAGGAATGACCATGCGCGAGGAATGGGGCAACGAAGGAAACGATTTCGCGGATGTTTTCGAAGATCCGGAATTCGTCAACAGTTTAGGATTGATTCTTTGGGCTTCGGACGGGGAACGCCACAGCCATCCATCCCCCATTTCAAATTTCAGGTTCAAAAATATTTTAAAATATTTCATTCCCTGATTTTAATAACTAATAACTAATAACTAATTTTCTACGGGGATGAATCCCGTTAGAGACAATAATTTCATGATTTTCACAAATATGTTTAATATTTACACAAAGAGTCATTTGTCATTCAGGCGACAAATTACGATTGTCTAAAGACAATCTGTCTCTAACGGGATGAAGAAAAAACAGAAACCAAAAAAACAAAATAGGGAAAGAAACAACGGCAATCCCGATATCACCATTAAGGTTATCGGAGTGGGTGGCGGGGGAGGAAACGCTGTTTCGCGCATGAGCCACGATTTTATGAAAGGAGTGGAATTCATAGCAATCAACACCGATCACCAGGACTTAGACCACTGTTCGGTCCGCCGGAAAATTTACATAGGAAGAAATTTGACGCGCGGCCTCGGAACAGGAATGAATCCGGAACTCGGAAGGCAGGCCGCCGAAGAGAATCGTTCCGAAATAGCGGAATCACTCAACGGCGCGGATCTGATTTTCATAGCCGCCGGGCTCGGTGGAGGAACAGGCACTGGCGCGGCACCAGTGGTTGCCGAAATCGCCAAGCAATCTGGAGCGCTGACTATAGCATTCGTAACCAAGCCATTCTCTTTCGAGGGAAGCCAACGCGAGAAGATAGCCCAGGAAGGAATGGCCAAACTCCGCGATAAGGTTGACGCACTCATGATTGTTCCCAACGACAGGATATTCAGCGTTATTTCCAAGGACACTCCGCTCCTCAAGGCCTTTGCGGCCATAGACGATATTTTGAAGAATGCGTTAGGCGGAATTGTGGAAGTAATAGTCGCTCCGGGAATAATCAATTTGGATTTCGCTGACGTCAGATCTATCATGGACAGTGCCGGAACGGCTGTTATTGGACTGGGAATAGCAAGCGGCCCGGAAAGAGCCGCAGAAGCTGTCAGGCAAGCCATAAATTCTCCTCTTCTTGAAATAAGCGCCGAAGGAGCTAAGGGAGTTCTTCTCGGCATTTCGGGAGGCAGCGACATGAAAATGAATGAAATAAACGAAGCTGCCAGAATGGTGGCGCAGGCCGTCGACCCGGGAGCCAAGATAATTTTCGGCGCTTATCGCGACAGGAAACTCCGTCCGACCCAAATAAAAGTGACTCTTATCGCCACGGGAATAAACGGAATGCAGCCGGCGAATTCTCTTTTCGGTTCTTACGCGAAGCGTCCTCAATCGGAAGACAGGAAATTTGGAGAAGAAAAAAACGAAGAACAAACAATTTCGCCTTTCAAGGAATCAACAATCAATCTGTCCAGAGAACCTAAGGAAAAAAGTGTTCCGCAAGCTGAGGCGAAACACGAAATACCTGAATCGAAAAAGAAAAGTATAAAACCTGATAAGGACAGCGAAATCTGGGAAATCCCGACTTTTCTCCGCAGAAAAAAGAGATAAGGTCTAAAGACATCTAATAATGAACCGTGAATAATAAACTGTAGATATACTTTCAGGTGCTGTGCTATATAGCATGGCACCTGAAAGTGATGAGCTGCGGATGACAGAACATGCCAAAAGCCCTTAATGAATGGGCGCTTCCGAACATGCGTAAATGATGAATAATGGATTTAAAAGCACTTTCGGAGTAGCCTTTATTCATAATTCACGTTAATGAAATCGCTTTCCGTCCAGCAAAAAGTTTTTCTGGGATTATTCCTCTGTCTCGTTTTTTTGTATTCGTTTAACCAGCTCAAGGAATCGGACGCTTTTTACCACCTGAAAACGGGACAGCTTGTCTGGGAAACCAAAAGCGTTCCGCATCAGGACGTTTTTTCTTATACAGCGACTGGTCGCATGTGGGTTACGCACGAATGGCTGGGCGAACTTATTTTTTTTGGTGCTTACAAGGCGGGCGGATTCTGGGGACTTATCTCTTTCATTGCTTTTCTCGCGGCGTTGACTTATTTTTTGATTTTTCTTCTGGCGCTAAAAAAAGGAGCCGAACCAAACTTAACGCTTCTTTTGATGTTTATTCTCGGCTATCTGACGTTTGAACTCTGGATCCCGCGGCCGCAGATTTTTTCGTTTTTCTTTTTGGCGCTACTCATCTATCTTCTTGAATCGTATCGGCTTGAAGGAAAAAGGATTTATTTGTGGCTTTCGATACTGACAATCTGGTTTTGGGCCAACGTCAACGCCAGTTTTATTCTTGGAATAGTGATTATTTTTTTCTATTTTTTTTCGGAAATTTTAAAGATTTTTTTTCCGTTTGCGCTCGGCAGACCCGCAGAAATAAAAAAGACCATTCCCCTCGGAATCATGGCCGCGGCCGGACTTTTTCTTTCTTTCATTAATCCCAACGGCTACAAAATATTTCTTTACAGTTTTTACATAAAACCGGTGGTCAAAATGCTCCAGGTCATGGAATGGAAGCCGATTCACGTTTTTTGGTACGAAATACAAACCAAAATTTTTCTTGCCGGAATGCTCGTTGTTGCGGCTATTGTTGTCTATTGGCTGTGGTTCAGAAGAGAGAACCGGGATTCCACCTGGCTGGGAGCGGTTCTGGGTGTTTTTCTCCTGCCGTTCATTTCCATCAGGCACGTCGGATTCCTGCCGCTTATCGCCATTGCTCCGTTCGCAGTCGCTCTTTCCGGGATTTTCCGCAAATTCCTTGATTCTTTTTCCGAAAGATTTTTCAAGGTAATCATTCCGTCCATTTTCATAATATTCGCCGTTCTGCGCTATCCGGACTTTCCGAAAACGCCGGTCAATGAAAAAACACTGCCGGTTCATCTGGCCGACTTTATAGCCGAAAAAGAAATCAAGGGCCCGCTTTTCAACCTTTACAACGAAGGTGGCTATCTCATCTGGCGTTTCTGGCCGGAAGAAAAAGTTTTCATTGACGGCCGTTCAGAGGTTTACGGAGGCGCGCCCATATCCGATCTTTTCAGGATAGTCGGACGGCTGAAGGACTGGCAAAAGCTTGTTGATGAAAAATACGGCATAAATTATTTCATTTTGCCGTATTATCCCGAATCGCTCGCGAGGGACACTGCCGCGCTGGCCGAGGAACTCTACAAGAATAATTTCCATCTTGTTTACTGGGACGACAACGCAGTATTGCTTGTCCGGGGGACCGAAGAAAATTCCCAGCTGATTCAAAAATACGAATTGAAGCACATCAGCCCGTTCCGCATTCCCGAAAGCATTCCGGCCGACGAAAGCAAAGCGGCTGCCGAAGAACTCCAAAGAATTCTTTTGGATTCTCCGGATTCGTCGGTCATAAAAGAATATATCCGTCGTTTTTTGAGTGTCCCCCCAAGTTCGCGCTAAGCGCGCCGTTGGCCTAATTTACGCAATGGCGACTATATTTTCTTCGGCTGGTAGCCAGGTGATTTTTCGAGATATTCTTCGAGTTTTGCGCGCGAAAGCAGCCCTTCCTGCGCGCCGATATATTGCACGACGGACATTGAATTGACCGGGCCGCAACGAAACGCCTCTTCAGGCGTTTTGCCGAGCGCGAGCGCCGAAACGAAAGTTGAAGAAAAAGCGTCACCTGCGCCCGTACGCTCGTATGGCGGGTGTTCGTCGGGGAATTTTTCTATGAACCAGAGATTTTTGTTGTTCAGCATATAGGCGCCGTTCGGACCGTCCGTCAGTACGACGATTTCAGGGCCGAGCTCGCGTATGTTTTCGGCCAATATTTTCATATCCTCCTCTTTTGAATTCAATATTCTCTGCGATTCCTCTTTATTACACAGGAAAACTTTAGCGCGCTTGTAAAGAGCCGATAACCTTTCATGGCCGAATTTTATCTGATAAGTACCAGGCTGAAAGGCAAGATTTATCGCGGGATGGTTTTCCAAGTATGCCGCAAGGGTGTTATGGAATTCCAAGGAATTTTCCGCTGCTGAGGAAAGATAAACCCACTTTGGTTCGCCGATCCCCGGCATTTCATAGGCGAATGTTTCATGTTTAATCAAAATAGTGCGGTCGTCTCCGTACCAAAGAACGTAATGATAATTTGTACTTACGCCGTCGTTCATTTTCACGAAATCCGTGGCCACGCATTCCTTTTCAAGTGTCTCAAGACACTCTTTGCCATTTTGATCGTTACCTATATTTGTCACGAAAGCGGCGGAGAGTCCCAGTCGGGAAGCGGAAACGGCAGCGTTCGCGGCATTGCCAACGGCCCGCACAACTTTCACGAATTCGTAAGGAACTTTGTCTTTGAAAGACAGGCAAATTTGGCATTTTTCTTTATTTATGCCGCAGTGTACTTCGGCGTCTTTTAGCCGGATGAAGGCGTCAGTAGTAATATCTCCAATAGCAACAAAATCAAAGTTTTTACCCATGGTGCCATTTTAACACGGAGAGGAAAAATAAGAAATGGCACGCATATAAACCTGAAAAAGTTGTGGCAGAAAAAACAATCGGCGTTATGATACAATAATATTTATGATGACATTGCGTGAGCATATAAAAGAAACCGAAGAGAAGCATATTGCGATAGGGCATTTCAATATTTCGGACTTGGCCACCCTGGAGGCGATTTTTGAAACCGCGCGTGAACTTGGCGTTCCGGTGATAATCGGCACTTCTGAAGGTGAGAGAGAATTCATCGGCGTCCGCCAGGCAGCGGCTTTGGTAAAAAGCTTCCGAGAGCAATATGATTTCCCGATTTTTCTGAACGCCGACCATACGCATTCACTTGAAAAAATAAAAGAAGCCGTAGAAGCGGGCTATGACGCGGTTCTCTTTGACCCCACACCTAACTTCGTTAGGGGAGGGGCAGGTGGAGGAAATTTCCCTCTTGAAGAAAACATAAGACAAACGAAAGAAGCCGTTGACTGGGTAAGATTTGCAAATCCAAATGTTTTAATAGAAGGTGAGATTGGCTATATCGGTTCTTCGTCGCAGATTTTAAAGGAAGTTCCCGCTGGCGCGGCTTTGAAGCCGGAAGAGCTTACGACGCCCGAACAGGCGAAAGAGTTCATCGAAAAAACGGGTGTCGACCTGCTGGCGCCGGCCGTGGGTAATATCCACGGCATTATCGTCCAGCCGGGATTCACAGAAAAGCTTGATATAGAAAGAATAAGTGCGATTAAGGGAGTTGTCGGAGTTCCGTTGGTCTTGCACGGCGGTTCTGGATTGAGCGAGGATGATTTCAAGTCGGCAATCAAGGCCGGCATCGGTATTATCCATATCAACACGGAAATCAGGCAGGCCTGGAGGCACGGAATGGAAGAAGGGTTAAGCAAAAATCCGGACGAAATCGCTCCTTACAAAATATCCGCATCGTCCGTTGAAGAAATGAAAAAAATAATAAGAAGGAAACTGGAAATTTTTAACGGCGGATAAATTAAGCAGTTTAAATGAAAAAACCCTCTAAGTTCATTGGCAATTTCCTATCTTCCCGTTTTTTCTTCACCTCGCACAATGCTATCACGCGTGATAGCACTACCCCGTGTGATAGCATACATAATATCAACCGTCATAGTCATCGTCGCAATCACGGATTTACCCTTATCGAGTTATTAGTAGCCATAGCTATCCTCTCTATACTCTCCATAATAGTGATAATAACCCTGAATCCCACGGAACTCATCAGACAAAGCAGAGATTCAACCAGGGTGCAGGATTTGGTCAACATCAACGGCGCCCTCAACTTCTTTCAGACAGATTTGCCATCGGGTTCATCGGGAAACGCTTCAGTCACTTACGTATCAATACCAGACCCCACGGCCACTTCTACGACCTTAGGCAATCAATGCGGGGGATTAGAATTACCAATCCTCCCTTCGGGTTGGTCATACCATTGTGCAGCTTCCTCTACCTACAGGAACGTAGATGGTACAGGCTGGCTTCCCGTCAATTTCAACTCTATTTCTTCCGGCTCTCCACTTGGCACTCTTCCCGCAGATCCCATAAATAATGCCACCACTTCCAACTATTACACCTACAATACAGACGGTTTCGACTGGGTATTGAAAAGCCCCACGCTTGAATCAGTAAAACAGCAATCTCTCGCCACAAAAGACGGAGGAAGGTCTCCCACCGTCTATGAAGCGGGCAGCGCCCTTTCCATGGTAACGCCCTACGTTTTTCCGGAAAACTGGGTCAAAGTGCCCGGCAACGGCACCTATGGCACTTCCGATTTCTATGTGATGAAATACGATGCAAAATGCGTTCAGGCATCCAATAATACGCCCCTTACTTCTCCCGACTCCGGATACAACACCTACAGCAATTCTGGCCAACCGTGCACCGGCTCAAGCTACTACGTCGCCTCCACTCCAAATGGCTACCCAATAACCAATATCAGCCACGTAAGTGCCGTCTCCTACTGCGCCGCCATTGGCGCCCATCTTCTTACTAATGACGAATATATGACCATAGCCAGAAACACCGAGCAGGTTTCTTCCAACTGGTCGGGCGGCAGCCCGGGCAGCGGCTATATTTATTCCGGACATAACGATAACGCTCCGGCTCTGGCTCTTGTCGCTTCCACCGACGATACAGACGGCTACAATGGAACCGGCAACTCGTCCGGCAATCAAAGAAGGACACTCACCCTTTCCAACGGAAACGTGGTTTGGGACTTTGCCGGCAATGTCTGGCAGCATGTCAAAAGAAGCGCGCTCAATGTCGGCGATGCCACAACTACGATGGCCCTGCCTTCCTGCACCGGCGGCGGAGCCAGTTGGAATTGGTGCCAATTTTCCAGTTCCACCTGGACGAGCGACGTCGCTCAATCTATTTCCGGTCCCTCCAACACCGGCTGGAACTCTACGCAGGGCATTGGTAAGGTCTACACCTACTTGAATGGTGGCAATCAGGGAACCACCGTCTTCCTTCGTGGTGGTGGTTGGTTCTATACTTCGTCCGCTGGGCCGTTCGCGCTGGACTTGAGTTGGAGCACGGTCAATACGAGCTTCCGTACGGGGTTCCGCTGTGCCCGGTAATCTCCGACCCTAAAACATTTCTTCATCCCCTTCTTCGGGCGCTTCTATAACGAGCGGTTCGGCATCCATTGATTTGCCGGTTATTTTCATGAAGTCCTTGTCGATTTTCACGAATTCTTTATAAGCGCTGTTGTACATATTCACGGTTGTGCCGAGATTCTTGCCGAGCTTTTTCATATATTCCTCATAACTCATAAGATGTTTTTCCAGATTGATAACTTGTTTTATTATTCCGTGCGCCTGTTCAGATATTTTCTGGTTCTTTAGCCCTTGGAGCACCGTCTGAAGATACGCCAGGAAAGAAGTCGGCGAAACGACTATCACTTTTTTCTGGCCGGCGTAATTTATCAGATTCTTGGTATCGTCGGCAATCGCTCCCACTTTATTTATGAGAAGATCGTAATACACGGCTTCCGACGGGATGAACATGAACGCGAAATCCATCGTGCTTTCTTCCGGTTTTACGTATTTGGATGTCTCATCAATCCTTGTTTTGAGGTCGGCGATGAAAGCGGATTCGTATCTTTTTTTGTCAGCATCGTTTTGCGCCTCAAGAATCCGGTTGTAATTTTCCAAACTGAATTTGGAATCTATAGGAATGATGCGCTTGTCCACGAAAACAACTGCGTCAACGATAACGCCGTCTTTGAACGCGTATTGCATTTTGTATGCGCCGGGCGGGAGCACGTTCTTCAATACTGTTTCCAGATAGTACTCGCCGAGGATCCCGCGTTGTTTCGGGTTTTTCAAGATATCCTGAAGATTCTTAAGTTGGTCTGCAAAATTGACGACCTGCTTATTTGTTTCATCAAGCCGGACGAGGCGTTCCGTTACATCCCTGATGATTTTGGCGCTTTCGCCGAATTGCGTCTGGAGTTGGGTTTGCATCAAATGCGCGGATTCGCCGAGTTTCTGGTCGAGGGTTCTCCTTAATTCATTGATGGTATTCTGGAGAAGAAGCATGGACTGGTCGGGCTCGGTCTTTCCGTCCCGTTTTTTGATGGCCGACCATATGAAATAGAAGCCAGCCCCTAAGGCGGCGAGAATTATCAAGAGAAATATGTTTTGGTCCATCCCGTTAGAGACAGGTCGCCCTGGGCCTGCCTACCAGCAGGTAGGCGACCGTAAATCAGCAACCAAAATGACAATCGACTTTTTAAGTATAAGGCAAAATGATGTTTTAGAAATCATAGATTGTTTGTCTCTAACGGGATTCATTGGTTTATACTTTGCTGTGGAAAACCAGCTCGCTTTTTGCCGTTCCGTATATTATAATCCAATGGACTTAATACGGCAAAACAGTTTTCTATAACGAACCCCGAGGTATCTAGACTAAATATCCCCAAATGAAAACCCATTATTATTGTGGCAGTTGCGATTCTTTTTTCTGGGACGAAAACAAGACCCCGGACATAAACAGAGTTCATTACAAATGCGGCGCGCCCGCCAAGCTTTTGAAGCATATTGTTGAAAGTGAATCCGAAGAGGACTGAAATCCAATAAATAAAAGCCCGCCGATTTATGAAAAAACTAAGATTTTTTAAAAAACTCGGGCCGGGACTGATAACGGGAGCTTCCGACGACGACCCGTCTGGAATACTCACGTATCTTCAAGGAGGAGTCATGCTCGGCTTCGGCGCTTTGTGGACGGCGCTTTTCACGCTGCCGCTGATGTGCTTCATACAGGAGATGGCCGGACGCATAGGGCTGGCCACCGACAAGGGCATCATTGAAATCATAAAAGAAAACTATTCCAAGTGGATTCTTTCCGTAATAGTTTTTATTTCCACGGTCGTGATTGTCATAAATATAGGCGCGGACCTGCTGGCTATCGGAGTTTCCGTGAGCGGGATGATTCCGGTTGCCAGTTATATCATCATTCCGATTGTCGCGGTGCTTGTTCTTTTTTGCACTATTTATTTTCCCTACAGAAAATTCGCAGGCGTCCTTAAATGGCTGACTTTGAGTTTGCTTTTTTATGTTCTAGCTGTTTTGTATCTCAAAATAAATTGGCTAGCGGCCCTTCAAAGCACCTTGATTCCCAATATACAATGGACCAAAGATTCAATTTTGATAATCGGCGCGATTTTCGGGACAACCGTTTCTCCTTATCTTTTTTTCTGGCAGACGAACGAGGAGATAGAAGAAAAACTTGATTTGGAAAAGAGGAGTTCATTGTCCAACACTGAAGCGACAATGAAAGAAATTTCTTTCATGAAAAAAGATATTTTCACCGGCATGCTTTTTTCCAACATAGTCGCCTGGTTCATAATGGCCGGAGCGGCACAGATGGCCATATCATCTGGGATAACAAGCATAAGCAGTTTTTCCGAAGCGGCTATGGTTCTGCGGCCGCTTCTCGGGGATTGGGCATATTTTGCGTTCGTTCTGGGAATACTCGGCAGCGGTCTTTTGGCCATACCGGTGCTTGCCGGCAATATCGGCTATATGTTTTCCGAGGCCTTCGGCTGGGAAAAGGGGATAAACAAAAAATTCAGACAAGCAAAAGGTTTTTACACGGCCATAATAGTGGCTACTGTCGCGGGATTGATGATTGATTTTGTCGGCCTCGACCCGATTAAACTCCTCATTTACACGGCTTTGTTCTACACACTCATAACCCCGCCGATAGTTTACATAATTTTAAAGATAGCCAACGACAAAAAAATAATGGGAAAATGGGTTAATTCCTGGCTTTCAAACGTTTTCGGAATAATCACGCTTATTTCTTCAACTGCGCTTTTGATTGCCTACTTTGCGACGCTGTAGCCGCCTTCCGTAATTACGTTGGGCTTTTGAGTTGTGGTATAATAAAAAATATTAAATTTTCATGCATATTTTAGTCGGTCTTCACGCGGTATTGGGTGAGATTGGGGCGCTTGCGTTTCTCTGGGTTTTTGTTGATTTGCTGAATCCCAACGAAACCAGGATTAAACGCGCCTGCAGAGTTGCCTTGATTGGCGTTATACTTCTTTTTCTGGCTTGGTTTGCTGGCGGCTATTATTACCTGACGCAATACGGTTCGGTCGTAAAGCCGGTTATAAAGGCCGGGCCGACACCGTGGGCGCACGACATTTTTACCGAAACGAAAGAACACATATTTCTTTTTATTCCATTTCTCGCAGTTCTCGCTTACGGATTACTCGAACGCTATCGAGACGCGATTCATGAAAACAGAAACATCGCCGTCGCCATAGTTATTTTGTCCGGCTTGATTGTGGCAATGGCCTTTGCCATGGCGGGCATGGGATTCATTATTTCAAGCGGCTTTCGGAGCGCGCTCGAATCAAAAATATTATGAAAATAAATTCTACGGCTCTTATCCGCGCCACTACCGGAACCATCTGGGCGATTGTCGCCATGACTCTCGCCAGCGAACTTTCGCCTTCGTTCAAAAATTTTCTGGTTAGCACTGCAGGGCATCATTGGATTGCCAAGTCCGTTTTTTCCGTTCTTATTTTTATTCTCATATACCTGTCTTTCATTAAATCCAAAGAACCGCGCAATGTTTTGAAAAGCGTTGCTGTCGTTTTCGCGAGCGTGATACTCGGGGGACTTGTTATTTTCTCCTTTTTCGTTTGGCAGTATTTCAAATAATAAACATTTTGGCGTTAAGTTGAATCGCTATCGGAGCCGTGCCGTTGGTCGGAGAGGTATTCTGTGGACAGATAATAAAAAAATACGGAGCGCGGCGGGGTTACCACCATGCTCCGGGTAGGGGATACTCTTGCTTATCAGCCGTTGATGGCGCGGATGATTCTCGCGACTCTCCACGGCCGAAGAAAAGCGATTGAGCCGAGGAAAATCGAGTCCGCCATCTTCATGACCTTTTTCGCGTCTTTGAGGCAGAGAATTCCTCCTCCGGCGTTTATCGGTTTTTCGAGTCCGATCCGCCGTGCCTCATCGAGCCACTCGAGAAGCAGTGGCAGAAGCAGTTTGCCCGACAATCCGCCTCCGCCGTATTGCTCAAGCGGCGATTGCGTTCCGAAAAACTTCTGCCAATCGATTCTATCCGCCATTTGCCCATAAGGGATAGTGTTCGAAATGCAGATGCCGTCGCAGGCCTGGTGATTTGCGATTTCTCGCGCCACCTTTGGAGGCATTACAACGCTGAATTTCGGCATCAGCGGGATTCCAAGACGTGAGGCAACGGAAAGCCCCTCGCTAGCTTCCTGAAACAAGTCATCAATGTGAATCCCAGCTGTCGGACAAGAGTAGTTAATTTGAAGCCCGACTGGCGCGCGGAATCTTCGGAGGTACGACTTCAGAATTCCGACAAAAGCGGTCAGTTCCTCGATTCGCTCTTTGGCGGTTGCTGCCACCGACATAAACGAGATGAAGAACGGATTTTGCCTCATTTGCCAGCGATTGACGACGAGAAGCGCTCTTGTTCCCGGGCCACTTAACCCGACGGAATTCAGGGCGATACCTTGCCACGGGTTCACGTGAATACATTTCGGCAGCAGTTCCTGCGGAGTGAAGTTTCCCAGCAGAGGCATGTTGCCGCCCCGCCGGTTGAGCGTCGTCGTTTTGGCGACGAACGTCATCCCGTCGAAATTCAGGCCGAACGGCTTGAGATAGCGGTGAAACCAGTACCCCTCGCCGAAAAATCCTTGCGTGCCGCTTGCTCCCAACACCTTGCCGAACTCTATTCCCTTGAGCTTCATGCTGTTCTCCTCTGCTATTTTGCATTGTGGTTGTATGATGGGTTTGTGATGTTGCTGCAATGATAATTACTCTTTTGGGGAATAGTGTCAAGAAAAATTGGTATTCTGTACGATCATATCGGACACTCTGCGACAATGAACGATATGATACACAATACACAGGTATTGATTGCCTCCGAGCGTGAGCGGTGGCTCAAGTTGCATCTTGAAGGCGGTCTAA
>Ga0082335_1000541_pt1 | contig 93858 bp, 91 predicted proteins | sample Subgrocontami58m_FD_72375 | JGI IMG/M metagenome (GOLD analysis project Ga0082335, IMG submission 72375) | Subsurface groundwater microbial communities from S. Glens Falls, New York, USA - GMW37 contaminated, 5.8 m (SPADES assembly) (version 2) ...
GTGGGCGGCGTCGCGGCCGCCGGTCCAGAACTGGCCCGCCTGGGGGGCGCGGGCGAAGGGAATGCAGAAGGGGCGGCCGCCCCCCGGGAGGCGGCGGCCGCGCGGCCCGCCGCTGCCGTGACGGCGGTGGCGCCGCAGTCTCCCGCGCCGCCCGAACCGCCCCGACCGACCGAACCGACTGCACTGGCCGCGCCGGCCAGCCGCGCGCCGACCAGCCGAGCACCGGTAGGGCCGCCGCGGCCGCCGGGCGAGAAGCCGCTCGCCTCGCCCGCGGTGCGGCGGCGCGCGCGCGATGCCGGTGTCGATCTGCGCCAGGTGCGCGGCACCGGCCCGGCGGGCCGCATCGGCCATGACGACCTCGACGCGTTTCTGCGCGGTGCGCCGAAGGCCACGATGTCCACCGGCCGGGTTGCCGATACCGGCGTCGACATCGTCAGGATCATCGGGCTGCGCCGGCGCATCGCCCAGAACGTGGCGGAGTCCAAGCGCCGGATCGCCCACTTCTCCTATGTCGAGGAGATCGACGTCACGGCGCTGGAAGAGCTGCGGGCGACCTTGAATGCCGGGAAGAGCCCGGATCGCCCGCGTCTTACGCTCATGCCGTTCCTGATGCAGGCCCTGGTCAAGGCGGTCGCCGACTTTCCCGAGATGAACGCGCTCTATGACGACGAGGCGGAGACGCTCGAGCGGCATGGTGGCGTTCATATCGGCATCGCCACGCAGACGCCGACCGGCCTCATGGTGCCCGTTGTCCGCCATTGCGAGGCGCGCGGACTGTGGGACTGCGCCGCCGAGGTGCAGCGCCTGGCCGAGGCCGCGCGCGGCGGCAGGGCGAGCCGCGCCGAGCTTTCAGGCTCGACCATCACCATCACCAGCCTGGGCGCGCTCGGCGGCATCGTCACCACGCCCGTGATCAACCGGCCGGAGGTCGCCATCATCGGTGTCAACAAGGAGGTCGTGCGTCCGGTCTGGCAGGGCGCGCAGTTCGTGCCGCGCACCATGATGAACCTGTCGTCCTCCTTCGATCACCGCGTCATCGACGGCTACGTCGCGGCGCGCTTCGTCCAGCGCATCAAGGGCCTGATCGAAGCGCCGGCGACGATCTTTATGGAGACATGAGATGGCCGAGATCGCCGCACAGGTGCTGATCGTAGGCGGTGGGCCGGGCGGCTATGTCTGCGCGATCCGCGCCGGCCAGCTCGGCCTCGATGTCGTCCTCGTCGAGCAGGGCGGCCCCGACGGCGGGCTGGGCGGCACCTGCCTGAATGTCGGCTGCATTCCGTCGAAGGCGATCATCCATGCCGCCGACGCCTACGGTCGCGCGGTCGAGCAGGCGAAGTCCCAGCCGTTCGGCCTCAAGGTCGAGCATCCGACCATCGACTTCGCGCGCACCGTCGAGTGGAAGGATGGCATCGTCAGCCGCCTGACGAGCGGCGTCGGCGCGCTCCTGAAGCGGCACCGGGTCAAGATCGTGCAGGGCCGCGCCACGATGGTCGACGGCAAGACCTGCCGGGTCGAGACCGATACCGGTCCGCAGGTCGTCCGGGCCGAGCACGTCGTGCTGGCGACCGGCTCGATGCCGGCGACCTTGCCCGCGCTGCCGTTCGGGGGCCGCGTCATCTCCTCCACCGAGGCCCTGTCGCTTCAGGCGATTCCCCAGCGCCTGGTCGTGGTCGGCGCGGGCTATATCGGGCTCGAGCTCGGGACGGCCTTCGCCAAGCTCGGCGCCAGGGTCACGGTGATCGAGGCGGAGGACCGTATCCTGCCGGTCTACGATGCCGAGCTCGTCCGTCCCGTCGCCCGTCGCCTGCAGGCGCTGGGTGTCGAGGTCCTGACACAGACCCGGGCCGCCGGCCTCACCGACTCGGGCGACGCGGTGCGGGTCGAGCGGCAAGGGGCGGCGGCGCGCAGCCTCGCGGCCGACCGCATCCTCGTCGCCACCGGCCGGCGCGCCCGTGTCGCGGGCTTCGGCCTCGAACGGCTCGACCTCACCATGAACGGCGCCTTCGTGGCCATCGACGAACGCTGCGCCACGTCGATGCGCAACGTCTGGGCGGTCGGTGACCTGACCGGCGAGCCGATGCTGGCCCACCGCGCCATGGCCCAGGGGGTGGTGGTCGCCGAAGTGATCGCAGGCCATCGCCGCGTCTTCGACGGCGCGGTGATTCCCGCCGTGTGTTTCACCGATCCGGAAATCGTCACCGTCGGCCTCTCGCCCGAGGCGGCGCGGAAAGCCGGCCACGAGGTGCATACGGGCACCTTCCCGTTCCAGGCCAACGGCCGGGCCCTGACCCTGGAGGCGGAGGACGGGTTCGTGCGCGTGACCGCCCGCGCCGACAATCACCTGGTTCTCGGCATCGCCGCGGTCGGCGCCGGCGTGTCGGAACTTGCGGGCGCCTTCGGTCTCGCGCTCGAGATGGGGGCGAGGCTGGAAGATGTCGGCGGCACCATCCATGCCCATCCGACGCTGGGCGAGGCGTTCCACGAGGCAAGCCTGCGGGCGCTGGGCGAAGCGCTCCACATCTAGGGCGCCACGGGCGGGGCGAAGTGCCGGCACTGCCAGCACCGAAGATTCTTTCGAGATGTTTTGACAGGTTCAGCAGGAAATGATAGGGTCTTTCCTGTAATCTGGCGGAAGTGCATCGGCGCTCCTGCCGGCTTTCGAATCCAACATGAGGCGTCCGAGCCACCGGGTCTCCCCCCGGCGTGCCCAAAAGCTCTTCAGAGAGCGCCTGCGCCTCGGCATGGTCCTGACCATGCCCTCGACAACGAAAGAACGAGATCCAAACAGCAAACTGCGCCGACGGCGAACGTCGGCCCGGGCGATCGGCTTGCGAACGCGATTCCGGGCGGGATTCCGGACAGGTTTCCGGACGGAACGCGTTACATTCAGGCGTCCACAAACAATGCGGGAAAGCCGCGAAAACACGGCATCGAACGGCCCTTCGGGCCATGAAAAAGCATGTGGGACTTGGCCGGAGACACGGGCAGGGAGTTTGCCCGCGTTACCAGCCGAGATCGCGGCGCAGGTGCGCCACGGTTTCGAGGTGGCGTTCGTGGTCGCCGGCGAAACGCAGCATCAGGTGGCTGGCGCCGGCCGCGGCATAGGCCTCGAGCCAGTCGGCCGCACCGGCGGCGGGGCCGGCGTAGCACATCTGCCGCTTGCGCATCACGTCCGGGCGTTGACCGTAGTACTGCGCGAGATAGGCGTCGATCCTGGCCTCGGCACGGCCGGCGTCGTCGTCGATCGCCAGAGTGAGGTACATGGCGCCCGTGAGGGTTGCCGGATCGCGCCCGGCGGCGCGTGCCGCCGCCTGAACCTCCGCCCACTGTGCGGGATACTCCTGCGGCGTCGGTGCATTCGGAAACCAGCCGTCGTACAGCCGGCCCGCGCGTATCCGCGCCGGTGCGACGGAGCCGCCGATCCAGATCGGCGGCCCCCCCCGCCGGTGCGGCGGCGGGCCGAGCACGCCGGCTTTTACCTGCCAGCGTCCTTCCGCAGTCGGAGGCCAGTCCACCGGCTGGCCCGTCCACAGGGCGCGGGCCAGCGCCAGCCCTTCGATCATGCGGCCGACACGCTTGTCGAACGGCACGCCCGCGGCCTCGAATTCGCTGCGGATGTTCGGCATGTCGGTGGCGATGCCGACGCCGAGGATCAGCCGCCCCTCGGCGATGCGGTCGAGCGTTGCGACCTGTTGCGCGAGCACGACGGGGTTGCGCAGGGCGGGCAAAAGCACCGCGGTGCCGAGGTCGACCTTGCGCGTCCGCGCCGCCACCGCGGCCAGCAGCGTGAGCGGATCGTGCCGCGGTCGCGCGAGCAGCGAGTCGCCCACCCAGATCGAATCGAAACCCAGTGCCTCGGCGCGTTCGGCGAGCGCCAGCAGCGGTGCGGTTTCGGGGCGTCCTTCCATGATCCGTTCTCGGGTCGGCAGCAGGTATCCCAGTCGCGGCATCGGCATTCCTCCTGTTTGGCCGAGGATCATAATGGAGCGGGCCGCCCGGCAAACCCGGATGTCTGGCCGGGCGTTCTAGGCGAGAGCCGCTTCGAGGCGCCTGAACCCGCGCGCATCGGCGGGCAATCCGAAGCGCAGCCAGTGGGGCTCGCGGGCAAAACGGCGAACGTGGATGCCGTGTTGTCCCAGCTTGTCGGCCAATCCCGCGGCGTCGGGGTGGTGGGTGAGACAGAACAGCGGCGTGCCGCCCAGGATTTCGCAGCCCGCCGAGACGAGAAGAGCGTCGAGCGTCCGGCGATCCGCCGCGAGGCGGGTGGCCGCTGCCTGCAGCCACGCCGAGTCGCCCAGCGCCCGGCGGCCGATCTCGAGGGCCGGACCGGACACCGACCACGGGCCGAGTTCGTCGCGGATCCGCGCGACGATCGATTTCTCGGCGATGGCGAAACCCAGCCGTACGCCGGCCAGACCATAGGCCTTGCCGAATGAGCGCAGGACGATGGTGTCGTCCGGCAGGCTGCCGGCGAGGCTTGCGTCGCGGGGCAGCAGATCGGCGAAGGCCTCGTCGACGACGAGCAGGCCCTTCCTGCGGCGCAGTGCTGCCGGCGGCAGGGCCGTGCCCGTGGGGTTGTTCGGATTGACGACGACGACGATATCGGCGTCAGCGGCCTGATCCAGACTCGTGACGATTCCGACGTCGTGTCCCTGCCGGGCCCAGCAGGCCTCGTGTTCTTCGTAGGTCGGTCCGACGACGGCAACCCGGGATCTCGGAACGAGTCGCGGCAGGAGCTGGATCAGTGCCTGCGTGCCGGGAGCCGCCACGATCGTCGCGGGATCGCGAACGCCATATCGGACCGCGGCGGCCTCGATCAACGCCTGCTCCTGCCGTCGCGTGGGCAGGCGCGACCAGATTTCCGTCGGGAGGTGCGCGATCGGATAGGGGACGGCGTTGATGCCCGTCGAGAGGTCGATCCAGGGCTCGGGTGCCTCCGGAAATCGACGGCGGACCGCGCCCAGCTCGCCGCCGTGGGCCACCGGTTTGACGGTCGCGGTCCCCGTGATAGGCAAAGCACCCATGTTCGCCGCCCTTGCCCTCATTGCCGTCGCGACCGAAGCGATCCTCGGGTATCCCGACGGCCTCTATCGGCGGATCGGCCATCCCGTGACGTGGATCGGGGCGCTCATAGCATGGTGCGACAAGGCGTGGAATTCAGAGACGCTTTCCTACGATGAACGCCGCTGGCGCGGTATCTACGCGCTCGTGCTGCTGCTGGCTGCCGGCATCCTCTCGGGCTTGGCGATCACCGCCTTCCTCGCGCAGTTCCTTCACGACGCCTTGGTATTGCTGCTGTGCGGCGTGCTCGGCAGCTCGTTGCTGGCGCAGCGCAGCCTCTACACCCATGTCGCCGGCGTCGCCTCGGCACTGGAAGTCGACGGCGTCGAGGCCGGCCGGCGGGCGGTGTCGATGATCGTCGGCCGCGACACGCGTGCCCTCGACGAGGCCGCCGTGAGCCGCGCCGCGATCGAGAGCCTGGCCGAGAATTTCTCCGACGGCGTGGTGGCGCCGCTGTTCTGGATGGCCGTGGCCGGACTGCCCGGTGCCATCGCCTACAAGGCGGTCAACACGGCTGACAGCATGATCGGCCACAAGTCGCCGCGTCACCTCGCCTTCGGCTGGGCTTCGGCGCGCTTCGACGATCTCGTCAATCTGCCGGCGTCGCGCCTCTCGGCCTTCTGGTTCGTGCTGGCGGCCTCGCTGTCACCGGGGCTGTCGCCCCGGCGCGCGATCGATGTGCTGTTCCGCGACGCCGGCCACCACCGCTCGCCCAATGCCGGCTGGCCCGAGGCCGCGATGGCCGGCGCGCTCGGCATCCAGCTCTCCGGCCCGCGCATTTACGATGGCGTCGAGGTTGCCGAGCGTTGGGTGGGTGAGGGGCGCCGCGACCTCACCGCCCGCGACATCCGCGCCGCCCTCGAACTCTATCGCGCCGCCTGCGGCCTGCAGATCGCCGCGCTCGTCGGCATCGTGGCGATCAGTCTGATGTTTTGAACTTGGGCGTGCGCGTCAGGCCGAGCAGGCGATCGCAGTCGAGATGCTTTTCGATATGGTCGGCGAGGCGATCCAGGGTGGCATCGACGTCGGCTTCGTAGTCCAGTGCCGAGCCCTTCACGCCGATACGCCGCAGCCAGTGCTGCCGCTGCCGGTCGTCCGACAGCAGACCGTGAATGTAACAGCCGGCAACGGTGCCGCCGTCGTTGATCGCACCGTCAGGCTTGCCGTTGGCGAGCCGCAGCAGCGGGCGCGGGGTGCCGGTGGTCCGCCCGACATGCATCTCGTAGCCCTTGAACGGCACCGCGCCCTCGACGATCGCGCCGCTGACTTCGACCAGGACCTTGTCGCCTTCGAGCGCGGTGTCGACGTCGAGCAGGCCGAGGCCGTCGACGCTGCCGACGGGCCCCTCGACGCCGTCGGGGTCGGATATGCGCCGCCCCAGCATCTGATAACCACCGCAGATTCCCAGGACGTGTCCGCCGCGGCGCAGATGCGCCTTGAGATCGACGTCCCACCCCGCTTCGCGCAGGGCGGCGAGATCGGCGATGGTGGCTTTCGATCCGGGCAGGATGACCAGCGCCGCATCGCCGGGGATCGGCTCGCCGGGCCGCAGAAACGCGAGGTCGACGTTCGGTTCCAGGCGCAGGGGATCGAAATCGTCGAAGTTGGCGATGCGGGGATAGGCCAGCACCACGATGCGCGGACGTCCGTCGCCGACCGCCTTCCGGCCTGGAAGGCCGAGCGCATCTTCGGCGGGCAGCCGGTGCGCATCGTCGAAGAACGGCACAAGCCCCAGCGACTGCCATCCGGTGCGCTGGGCCACCATCTTCATGCCGTCGGCGAACAGCGCGGGATCACCGCGGAAGCGATTGACGATGAAGCCCACGATCATGGCGTTGTCGGCGGGATCGATCACGGCCTGCGTGCCGACGAGGCTCGCGATCACACCGCCGCGGTCGATGTCGCCCACCAGCACGACGGGCACGTCGGCCGCGCGGGCAAAACCCATGTTGGCGATATCGGCGGCACGCAGGTTCACCTCCGACGCCGAGCCCGCGCCCTCGACCAGGACGAGGTCGGCCTCGCCTGCGAGCCGCTCGAAGCTTTCGAGCACGGCGCCCAGCAGCCTGGGCTTCATCGCCTGGTATTCCCGCGCTTTTGCGGTGCCGACGACGCGGCCCTGGACCACGACCTGTGAGCCGATGTCGCTCTGGGGTTTCAGCAGCACCGGATTCATGTGAACGCTGGGCGCCACGCGGGCAGCGCGCGCCTGCAGCGCCTGGGCGCGGCCGATCTCGCCGCCGTCGGCCGTCACGGCGGCATTGTTCGACATATTCTGCGGCTTGAACGGCCGCACGCGGAGCCCGCGGCGCGTGAAGGCGCGGGCGAGGGCGGCCACGAGCAGGGACTTCCCGACGTCCGAGCCCGTGCCCTGGATCATGAGGGCCCTGGCTGCCTTCCGGTCCTTCATCAGAATTCGATGCCTTCCTGTGCCTTCACGCCTGAAGCGAAGTGATGCTTCACGAGAGTCATCTCGGTCACCAGGTCCGCGGCCTCGGTCATCTCGGGCTTGGCATTGCGGCCGGTGACGACGACGTGCAGGTCGGGCCGGCGCGCCTTGAGGGCGGCCACGACCTCGCTGATGTCGAGATGATCGTAGCGCAAGGCGATGTTGAGCTCGTCGAGCACGATCAGGCGGATCGACGGGTCGGCCATCAGTTCGACCGTCTTGGCCCAGGCGCGCCTGGCGGCCTCGACGTCACGGGCGCGGTCCTGGGTCTCCCAAGTGAAACCCTCGCCCAGCGTGTGCCACTGGACCTGGTCTCCGAACCGCTCGATCGCCGTGCGCTCGCCCGACTGCCAGGCACCTTTGCCGAACTGCACGACGCCGCAGCGAAAGCCGCGGCCGATGGCACGCAGCAGAAGGCCGAACGCCGCCGTGGACTTGCCCTTGCCCTTGCCTGTGTGGACGATGAGCAGGCCCTTTTCGACGGTCTTGCCGGCGACCTCGGCGTCTTGAATGGCCTTGCGATTGGCCATCTTGGCCTTGTGGCGTGCGTCTTCGTCGGTGTCGGGGGGCATCGGGCGCCTGCTGTTCGACCTGGGGGCTGCAGAATGGTGGGGGACACCCGCGTCAGCAAGGCTCGCCGCGATCCGGCGAATCCCGTTGACGGGGCTTCGTCGCGGCCCGTATCAAGTAGCCGACGGTGCCCCTCACGGGGTTCAAAAGGGAACGTGGTAAGGGGTTTGCGCCCCGACTCCGCGGCTGCCCCCGCAACTGTAGTCGGCGAGCCAACGGCCAAGACACCACTGGGAAACCGGGAAGGGGGCCTGCGGCGAAGATCCGAGAGCCAGGAGACCTGCCGTCATGTGGTACATTCAAGCTGCCGGAGGGGCAGCCAGGGAGAACTGACATGGCCAACACGACCGCATCCGTCATCAGAACGACCGAACGAAGCGAAACCCTGCGCGCGGCAGGTATCGCCTTGATCCTGGGCCTGGGCCTGATCTTTCTGACCGGCTTTGCGTACCCTGAAGTCATCCACAACGCCGCGCATGACACACGTCACAGCCTGAGCTTTCCCTGCCACTGACGCGGCAGCAGTGCTTACCCGGATTTTGTCGGTCGGCCTCCTGGCCGGGCTTCTGGCTGGGCTGCTGATTGCAGCTTTGCAGCAAGTCACGACGACGCCACTCATTCTCGTGGCCGAAACCTATGAGAAGCCGGCCGAGGCTTCGGCCGCGCCCGCGCCGCGCCCCAGCCATCATGGCGCCGATGCCCACGCGCACGGCGAGGGCTGGAAGCCGGCTGACGGCATGCCGCGCTTTTTCTTCACCGCCATCACGACGATCGCGACCGCCATCGGCGTCGCGTTCGTGCTGATGGCCGTCATGGTCTTTGCCGGCGTTCCGATCGACGAACGTCGCGCGCTGGCGTGGGCGATTGCCGGCTTCGTCGCCTGCGGTCTGGCGCCCGCCGCCGGTCTCGCGCCGGAACTGCCGGGAAGCGTCGCCGGAGATCTGGTCGGCCGTCAGGTCTGGTGGATCGGGACGGCTATTGCGACGGCCGTCGCCCTGTGGGCCTTCCTGCGCGCGGACCAACATCCGCTGGTGCGTCTCGGCGCCGTCGTCCTGCTATTGGCCCCGCATTTCATCGGTGCCCCGCATCCGCACGAACTGGAGAGCAAGGTGCCGGCCGAACTGGCCGCGCAATTCACTGCGCTTTCGCTGGCCGTGCAGGCGCTGCTGTGGGCGCTCGTGGGGATTGGCATCGGCCTGCTCTGGCCGAAGTTCGCGCCCAGGCCGGCGAGCTGACCTCTTCCGCCGGCATGCCGCCGCGTTCGCACGACGGCCAGGAGTTTGTCTGAATGGATGAAGCGACCGTGACGATCTTCGTCTGCGTCTCGTGCCGGCGGAGCTTTGGCGATGCCGACGAGTCGTTTGACCAGCCCGGCCGCGGCCTGGTCGAGGCCCTGCAGGTGCGCCTGCGGGACGCCGGGCGGTCGAGCGTGACCGTGACGCCGGTCGATTGCCTGGCCGTGTGCAAGCGTCCGTGCACGGTCGCCCTGGCCGGCGCCGACAAATGGACCTATCTGATCGGCGATCTCGATCCGGACTTGCATGCGGAGGAGATCGTCTCGGCGGCGCTGAGCTTCGCCGCCTCGGAGAACGGCATCGTTCCGTGGCGGGAACGACCCACATCCTTCCGCAAGGGCGTGATTGCCCGGGTTCCTCCCATAGCGGCCGGTGGCGCGGCCGGCTCGCCGGCGTTGGAGGCCGTTGAATCATGACATCCCTGGCCAAGGTTCCCTGCACGATCATCACCGGCTTTCTCGGTGCCGGCAAAACCACGCTGGTCCGGCATGTCCTGGAGAACGCCGGCGGCAGGCGCCTGGCGGTGATCGTCAACGAGTTCGGCGACGTCGGCATCGACGGCGAGATCCTCAAGAGCTGCGGCATCGAAAGCTGCTCCGAGGACAGCATCGTCGAGCTGTCGAACGGCTGCATCTGCTGCACCGTCGCCGACGATTTCGTGCCGGCGCTGAAGGGCCTGCTCGACCGACCCAATCCGCCCGAGCACATCGTCATCGAAACGTCGGGCCTCGCGCTGCCCAAGCCGCTGGTCAAGGCCTTCAACTGGCCCGAAATCGCCTCGCGCGTCACCGTCGATGGCGTCGTGGCCGTCGTCGACGGCGCCGCCGTGGCGGCAGGCCGCTTTGCCGACGATCCCGAGGCGATCGCGCGTCAGCGCGCCGAGGACGATTCGCTCGATCACGACAATCCGCTGGAAGAGGTCTTCGAGGATCAGCTCCTGTGCGCCGATCTCGTTATCCTGAACAAGGCCGACCTGATGTCGGCGGACGAGCTGAAGGCGGTGATCGGCGACATCGGCAAGACGCTGCCCAAGGCCGTGAAGATCGTCGAGGTCGAGAATGGCAAGGTATCGATTCCGGTGCTCCTCGGCCTTGGCGCGGCCGCGGAAGCCGATCTCGAGAGGCGGCCCTCCCATCACGACCTCGAAGGCGAGCACGATCACGAGGATTTTGACACCTTCGTCGTCGACGTGTCGTCGTTCGCCACACCGCAGGACCTCGTCGACCGCATCGCGAAGGCCACGGGTGCGCACGATATCCTGCGCGTGAAGGGCTTTGTGGAGATAGCCGGCAAGCCCATGCGCCTGCTGGTGCAGGGCGTCGGTGCGCGCATCCAGCATCAGTTCGACCGGCCGTGGCGGCCGGGCGAGGCGCGGCAGGGCCGCCTTGTCGTGATCGGCGAGAAGGGTTTCGACAGGGAAGCCATCCGCGCCGTCATTGCGGGCTAGTTCGACATGCATGTTCTGGCGACACAGCTTGCGACCCTGGACGAGGCCGATGCCGCCATCGACCTGGGCCAATCGCCGGCCGATGTCGTCGTGCTCTCCTTCTCCGACAGCGATCTCTCCGCCCTCGCCGCGGCCTGGCAGCAGGATGCGGGATCGCTGCCCACGCTTCGGCTCGCCAGCCTGAAGAAGCTCCGACATCCGATGTCGGTCGACCTCTATGTCGAGCGCGTCGTGGCCCATGCCCGCATCGTGATCGTCCGCGGCCTGGGCGGCCTCGACTACTGGCGCTACGGTTTCGAGCGGATCGGCGACATCGCCCGCGAGAACGGCGTGCTGTTTGCGGCCCTGCCGGGCGACGACCGCGCCGACTCGCGGCTGGTCTCGGTTTCGACCCTGGCGGCGGAACCGCTGGCGCGGCTCGAACAGTTCTTCCGCGAAGGCGGCACGGAGAATCTTCGCCAGGCGCTGCATTATGTCAGTGCACTGCTCGGCCACGACGCCGCGTGGGGCCCGCCGGTGCCGGTCGGCCCGATCGCGGGTTTCACGCTCGATCGTCGCACCGTGCCCCTTGCCGAGCTTTGCCAAGCGCAAGACGGCCGTCCGTCGGCTCTGGTCGTCTTCTATCGCTCCAACCTGATGGCGGCCGATGTCGAGCCCGTTGCCGCGCTCCTGGCGGCGCTGGACCGGGAAGGGCTTTCGCCGATGGCTGTCGCCGTGAACAGCCTGAAGGATCCCGCCGTCGAGGCCGATCTCGCGCGGCTGGTGCGGGCGCGTAAGCCAGCAGTCATTCTCAACACGACGGCTTTCTCGGCGCGGCGCGAGGACGACACGACGGTGCTCGATGCAGCCGACGTGCCTGTGCTGCAGGTCGTTCTGGCCGGTAGCACGCGCGAGGGGTGGGCCGCCTCGCCGCGCGGACTGTCGCCCGCCGACCTCGCGATGAACGTGGTCCTGCCCGAACTGGACGGGCGCCTGCTCACGCGAACGATTTCGTTCAAGGCGGAGGCGCCGGCCGATCCCCGGATCGAGTTCGGCAGCGTTCGGCATGCGTCTGATCCGGGTCGTGTCGATTACGTCGCGCGACTCGCCGCAGCCTGGGCACGGCTGGCGCGCAAGGCGCGGCCGGAACGACGCCTGGCGTTGATGCTGTCGGACTATCCCGCGCGCGGTGGCCGCACCGGCTATGCCGTCGGCCTCGATACGCCGGCAAGCGCGGCGAAGATTTTGGATCTGTTGCGGAGCGAGGACTACGACACAGGGGCAGTCGAACGAAGCGCCGCAGACATCGAGCAGTTTCTGCGGGATCAGACCGAGCGGGTCCGGATTCCGCTGTCGGCCTATCGCGCCTGGCTCGCGACGCTCCCCGAAAGCCTTCAGCGTGCGATCGACGGAGCCTGGGGCGATGCCGGCGGCGATCCTGCCGTCACCGGCGATTCGTTCGACCTTGCTGTCCTGCGCTGCGGCCAGGTTCTGGTCCTGCTGCAGCCGGATCGTGGCCTGGCCGACGATCGCAAGGCTGGCTACCACGACATGACGAGTCCGCCGCGTCACGCTTACGTCGCCTTGTACGCGTGGCTGCGCGAAGCGGAGAAGATCGATGCGCTCGTCCACCTCGGCACTCATGGCACGCTTGAATGGCTGCCCGGCAAGGCCCTGGCGTTGTCCGCCGAATGCTGGCCCGAGGCCGTGCTGGGGGCGGTGCCGGTGATCTATCCGTTCATCGTTAACAACCCCGGTGAGGCGGTCCAGGCCAAGCGCCGTCTCGGCGCCGTGACCATCGGCCATCTCACGCCGCCCCTGAGTGCGGCGGGCCTGCATGGGGCGATGGCCGAGATGGAAGGCCTCGTCGAGGAATATGCGTCGGCTGACGGGCTTGACCGGCGGCGCCTGCGATTCCTGGAAGACGAAATCGTCGAGCGGGCTTGGAGCAGCGGCCTCGCGACGGAATGCGGTCTTGCCCGCGGCGAACCGAGCCAGGCGGCCATCGCCAAGCTCGACGCCCAGCTTTGTGACATCAAGGAACTGAGCATTCGCGACGGCCTGCACATTTATGGACAGGCACCCGGTGCGGCAGCGCAGGGTGCCCTGGTCGAGGCGATGGCCCTGGCGTCGGGCACGCACGATACGCCTGCCCTGCGACGGGCCATCGACAATGCCGTCGCGGCCTGCGGTCGGCACGAGCGCGACGCGCTGCTGGCGGCGCTCGATGGACGGCGGGTGGCGCCCGGCCCGGCCGGTGCCCCGACGCGGGGCCGCGCCGATGTTCTTCCGACCGGACGCAACCTGACTTCGATCGATCCGCGTGCCATTCCGACCCGCACCGCTGCGGTCATCGGTGCGCGGGCGGCGGACGAAGTGGTGCGCCGCTATCTCCAGGATCATGGCGAGTATCCACGCGCCTTGGTCATCGACCTCTGGGCCTCGGCCTCGCTGCGCACCGGCGGCGACGACCTTGGCCAGGCGCTCGCCTTTCTCGGCGTGCGTCCGACCTGGGACAAGGCATCCAGCCGCGTCACCGGTATCGAGGTCATGCCGCTGGCGGTGCTGGATCGGCCGCGCATCGACGTGACGCTCAGGATCTCGGGCCTCTTCCGTGACATCTTCGAAACCCAGATCGCGCTGTTCGACGTGGCGGTCCGACGCGTGGCCGCTCTCGAGGAAGACGCTGCCGACAATCCGTTGGCGGAAGCGGCCCGGCGTGGTGCCGACCTCGCGCGTGTCTTTGGCGGCGCGCCCGGAAGCTACGGCGCCCGCGCCGCCGATCTCGCGCTCGACGGCGCCTGGACGACGCGCGAGGAGTTGGGCGAGGCCTATCTCTCCTCGGCCACGCATGCCTACGGCGGCGCCGAGACCGCGCGCGCCACGGAGGGTGGCTTCCGCAGCCGGGTGTCCGAAGCGGATGTTCTGGTCCATGCCCAGGACGATCGTGAGCGCGATCTCCTGGACGGCGACGGTGTCGCGGACTTTGCCGGCGGCTTTGCCGCGGCGGCGGCGCTGCTCGGTAACGACCCGGAACTCTACCACCTCGACACCAGCCAACCGTCGGCACCGAAGGCGCGCCGGCTCGCGGAGGAAGTTGCGCGTGTCGTGCGCGGGCGACTCACCAATCCGCGCTGGATCGGCGGCATGCTGGGTCACGGCCAGCGCGGTGTCGCGGAGATTGCCCAGACCGTCGACGCCCTCTACGCCTTCGCCGCGACCGCCCGGGTGGTTCCGAACCACCTGTTCGAGGCGACGCACGACGCGCTCATTGCCGACGGAAGCGTCCTGGCGGCGATGCGGGCGAAGAACCCGGCAGCGGTCGCGGCCATCGCCGGGCGCCTCAGGGATGCCCTGACGCGGGGCCTCTGGACGACGCGCCGTAACGCCGTCGACGAAGAACTTGCCCAGGCAATCGGGGAGGCGATCGGGGCTTGCGGTCCTGGCGCGGGCGGTCGATGAAGGCCCGATCATGAGCATGGCCGCCGCAATCGAGGTGAAGGGCTGGTGCCCGGGCGTTCTGCGACCGATGCAGAGCGGCGACGGGCTGATCGCGCGCGTGCGGCCGTGGGGCGGGGCGTTCGGGCTCGTGGAGGCGAAGGCCCTGGCCAATGCGGCCGAGCGCTTCGGCAACGGCCATATCGACCTCACCCGGCGGGCCAATCTGCAGATCCGCGGCGTGACCGAGGCGAGCTTGCCTGGGCTGCAGAACGTCGTCGAGCAGCTCGGCCTTGTCGATTGCGATGCGCGTACGGAAGCGACGCGCAACATCATGGTGGCGCCCTTGGCCGGCATCGACCCTGCGGAACGGATCGACGTCCGGCTCCTGGCCCACGCCCTCGAGAGCGGCCTGGCAACGGAGACGGCGCTGCACGACCTGCCGTCGAAGTTCGGCTTCCTCGTCGATGGCGGCGGGAGCGTGTCGATCGCTGGCGAGCGCGCCGACATCTTGCTTGGGGTCGTCGGGCAGGCGGTTGCTCTCGGGCTCGACACCCATTCGGGAGTCGAGTGGATCGGAACGACGTCTCTCGATGCCGCCGCGAAAGCGGGGCTTGCGGCGGCGCGGGCTTTTCTCGGCGTCTGTTGCGGGCGCCGCCGCCTGCGCGACCTCGACGACAAGGGCGTTGCACACCTTCATTCCGCCCTGCGTCCCATGCTCGATCCAGTCGCCGGTGACTTGTCGGTCGTATCGAAACGCCCCCTCGGCGTGCTCTCTCTCGGATCGGAACGGGTTGCGGTGGGCGTTGCCGCGGCTTTCGGTCGTCTCGAGGCGCGCCAGCTTCGCGGCTTCATTGCCGTTGCCGCCGCAGCCGGCGCGGCCGATATCCGGCTGTCGCCGTGGCGGTCGCTCTATGTCGGAGTACGCGATATCGCTGCGGCGTGCCGTGTCGTCGAGGCTGCGGGCGACATAGGCCTGATCGTCGAGGCAAATGATCCGATCCTGCGGGTCGACGCCTGCCCGGGCGCGCCGGCCTGCCGGTCGAGCAGTGTCGATACGCGCCGCGATGCCCGCCGGTTCGCTGCCTTGGGCTTTGGGGGTACGCTTCACGTCTCCGGCTGTGCCAAGGGATGCGCGCGCTCCGCGCCGGCCGATCTCGTGCTCGTGGGAGTGCAGGGTGGCGGGCAGGGCCGCTACGACGTGATCCGCAACGGCACCACGCGCGACACTCCGGAACGTGCCATCGGCGCGGAAGAGGCGGGAGCCCTGTTCGATGTCTGACCAACGCGCCTACGTGCGGGACGGCGCCGAGATCTACCGCCAGTCCTTCGGCATCATCCGCGCCGAGGCCGAGCTCGGTCACTTCACCCCGGCGGAGGAGCGGGTCGCGGTGCGGATCATCCATGCCTGCGGCATGACCGAGATCGCCCGCGACATCGTCATGTCGCCCACCTTCGCCGACAATGCGCGTTGGGCACTGGTCGGCGGTGCCCCGATTCTCTGCGATTCGAAGATGGTCGCCAACGGCATCACGCGGGCCCGGCTGCCCGCCGGCAACGAAGTCGTCTGCACTCTCGACGATCCTTCCGTGCCGGACCTTGCGGCCAAGCTCGGCAATACCCGCAGCGCGGCCGCCATGGAGCTTTGGCGGGATCGCCTCGCGGGCTCGGTCGTCGCCATCGGCAATGCGCCGACGGCGCTGTTCCACCTGCTCGAGATGCTCGATGCGGGGGCCCCGCCGCCGGCGGCGGTCATCGGCCTTCCCGTGGGTTTCGTTGGCGCGCTCGAATCGAAGGAAGCGCTGGCGGCCGACGGTCGGGTGCCGTTCCTGATCGTGCGCGGCCGCAAGGGCGGCAGCGCGATGGCGGTTGCCGCGGTCAACGCGCTGGCAAGCGAGGCGGAATGACGAGCCTCGACATCCTCGGCGGCTCTGTCCTTGGCGGAACCCTCTACGGTATCGGCGTCGGGCCAGGCGATGCGCGCTACCTGACGCTTCGTGCCGCCGCGTTGGTGAAGGCGGTCGACGTCGTCGCCTATTTCGCCAAACGTGGGCATCAGGGCAACGCTCGGCGGATCGTCGATCTCCTGATGGCGCCCGGACGCACGGAACTCCGTTGCGAATACCCCGTGACCGACGAAATCTCGGCGGAGAGTGCCGAATATCAGTGCCAGATCGGCGACTTCTACCGCCAGACCTCCGATGCGCTGGGGCGGCTGCTGCGCCAGGGCAAGTCCGTCGGTCTTCTGGCCGAAGGCGATCCGTTCTTCTACGGCTCCTTCATGCACATGTGGCGCCGACTCGAATCCGATTTTCCGGTCGAGGTCGTGCCCGGGGTGACCGGCATGTCGGGCTGCTGGACGCGCGCCAACGTGCCGATCACCTGGGGCAACGACACGCTCTCCGTGTTGCCGGGAACGCTTGATGAGAAGCAGCTCGTCGACCACCTGCGTCAGACGGATGCAGCCGTGATCATGAAGGTCGGCCGCAACCTCGGCAAAGTACGCCGCGCCGTCGAGGCGGCCGGCCTGCTGTCGCGCGCCGTCTATGTCGAACGCGGGACGATGGACGACGAGCGCGTCCTGCCGCTCGCCGATTGCCAAGACGCGACCGGTGCCTATTTCGCGATGGTGTTGATTCCCGGGCAGGGGAGGCGGCTGTGACTGGCTCCCTGATCGTCGTCGGGACCGGTCCCGGAAAAGCCGAACTCATGACTCCGGCGACGGCGATCGCGCTCGAGAGGGCGACGGACCTCGTCGGATACGGACCCTATCTCGACCGCATTCCTGCGACGCGCCCGGACCAATGCCGGCACGCCTCCGACAATCGTGTCGAGCTGGACCGGGCGCGCCATGCGCTATCACTGGCGGCGACCGGTCGACGGGTGGTCGTGGTGTCGGGCGGCGATCCCGGCGTGTTCGCCATGGCATCGGCCGTCTTCGAGGCGGTCGAAACGGGAGAGCCGGCCTGGCGCGCGCTCGATATCCGCGTCGAGCCCGGCGTCACGGCAATGCTGGCGGCGGCGGCCGAAGTCGGCGCGCCCCTGGGTGGCGACTTCTGCGCCATCTCGCTGTCCGACAATCTGAAGGCCTGGACCACGGTCGAGCGGCGCCTGAAGGCAGCGGCGGAAGCCGATTTCGTGATCGCGCTCTACAACCCGGCGTCGAAGGCGCGGCCGCACCAGCTCGGGCAGGCATTCGATCTCCTGCGATCGATCAAGGCTGCCGAGACGCCGGTGCTGTTCGTCCGGGCTGCAGGCACGAGCGAGTCCCGAGTCGTGACGACGACGCTCGGGGCGGCCGACGGCGCGATGGCCGACATGCGCACCCTGGTGATCGTGGGCGCCAGCACCACGCGCCGGATCGGCCGCTGGGTCTATACGCCGCGCAGCGAGCCGGGAGCGCGGACATGAGCAAGCCACATGACCGCTTCCCCGGGACTGCCGAGGACATGACCGGCCGGCTTGTCGGGGCGCGCGATCATGATGACGGGAAGCCCGAGTTCGCGGGCGGCCTCGATCTTGGCATAGGTGGCACCACCGCCGGAGTTCTTGGAAACGACGACGTCGATGTCCTCGCCGGCAAGGAGCTTCGCCTCGGCGTCGCGATCGAACGGTCCGCGCGCCTGGAGGAGTCGCATGTTGGGCGGCAGCACTGCCTGCTGCGGCGGCTCGATGGTGCGTGCCACGTAACGGTGCTGGGGCGCGGCCGCGAAGGCGTGAAGGTCCTGGCGGCCGAGACTGAGAAAGACGCGGCGCGGCGTCCTGCCCAGGGCGGCGGCGGCGACCTCGGCGGTCGGCACGATCTGCCAGTCGTCATCGGGCAGCGGCTGCCAGGCCGGACGCACGATGGAGCCCAGCGGAAGGCCCACCTGCGCACAGGCGGCGACGGCATTGGCCGACATGCGGGCCGCATAGGGATGCGTGGCGTCGACGACGGCGTCGGTTTCGTGCTCGCGCAACCATTGCGCAAGTCCTTCGACGCCGCCGAAGCCGCCGACACGTGTGGCCAGTGGCTGCGGCCTCGGTGCAGACGTTCTGCCGGCAAGCGACAGGGTGGCGTCGAAACGCCGGTCGCCGGCCAGCAGCTTCGCCAACGCCGCGGCTTCAGTGGTGCCGCCGAGAACGAGAACGCGCATTGCGGGACCAACTCATGACAAGTGAGGGCGCAAACTGCACGGCGACGCCCTGGCTGTCCATCATCGGCATCGGCGAGGATGGCGTGGCGGGCCTGTCGCCAGTGGCGCAGCGCCTGATCTCGTCGGCCGAGCTGGTCGTGGGCGGCAAACGGCATCTCGATTTCGCCGGCGAGCTGATCCGTGGCCGCCGGCTCGTCTGGCCGAGCCCGATTGCCGACGCCATGCCGGAAATCCAAAAGCATCGCGGGAAGCCGGTCGTGGTGCTGGCCAGCGGCGATCCGTTCCAGTACGGCATCGGCACGATGCTGATGGAATCGATTTCCGCTGCGGAGACGCTCTGTCTGCCGCAGCCTTCGGCCTTCAGCCTGGCGGCAGCCCGTCTCGGCTGGTCGCTGCAGGACGTATCGACCGTCAGCCTGCACGGCCGAGCGCTCGAAGGGATCGTGCGCCACCTGCAGCCGGGTGCGCGCATTCTCGTACTCGCCTGGGATGGTGAAACGCCAGCCAGGCTCGCTCGGTTGCTCGGCGAACGAAGCATGGGCGATTCGAAGATCGTCGTGCTCGAAAACATGGCGGGGCCGCGCGAACGCATTCGCGCCACGACGGCATCGGCATTCGATCTGGTCGATATCGCGCCCCTCAATACCATCGCCGTAGAGATCGTGGCGGCGCCGGATGCCGCCGTTCTGGCATTTGCGCCAGGCCTCGACGACGATGTGTTCGAGAACGACGGCCAACTCACCAAGCGCGAGGTCCGCGCGGTCACGCTGTCGGCGCTGGCGCCGCGCCAGGGCGAGCTGTTGTGGGATGTCGGGCTGGGGGCGGGCTCGATCGCCATCGAATGGCTGCTGCGTCATGCCTCCCTGAAGGCAATCGGCTTCGAGGAGCGGCCCGAGCGCGCGGCGCGGGCGGCGCGCAACGCTGCTGCGCTCGGTACGCCGAACCTGCAGATCGTTCGGGGGCGGGCACCGGAAGCCTTTGTCGGCCTGCCGCGACCGGATGTCGTGTTCATCGGTGGCGGACTGTCCGACCCGGGCGTCCTGGATGCGGCATGGTCGGTGTTGAAGCCGGGCGGCCGCCTGGTCGTCAACGCAGTATCGCTCGAGTCGGAGGCGCGGCTGATCGAAGGTTTTCAGCGTCACGGCGGTGAACTGGTGCGCCTGCAGGTCTCCAGGACCCATCGCATCGGGACCGTGTTCGCCTGGAGATCGGGCACGCCCGTCACCCAATGGCGCACGAGGAAGCCATGATCGTCGCCGGCGTGGGTTTTCGGCGCGACACCTCGGCCGAGGAAATCGAGCGCGTGGTTATGAAGGCGCTCGGTGCGTTCAATGTCGTGCGCGCCAGTCTCGACGCCCTGGCGACCGAGACGACAAAAGCCGCGGAGCCGGGCATCGCGGAAGCGGCGCGACGCCTGTCGGTGAAACTGATCGCCTGCGAGACGTCCGATCTCGAGCGTGTCGCCGACACTGTGCTCACGCTGTCGAGCCTCGTGCTCGAAGCCAGGGGCGTGCCGTCGATCGCCGAGGCTTCGGCCATCGTGGTGGCGGGCCGCAACGCCCGCCTGCTGGGTGCACGAGTCGCCACGGCGGGAGCCACCTGCGCCATCGCGGTTGGAGAAGGTCGATGACGGTTCATTTCATCGGCGCAGGCCCCGGCGCGGCCGACCTGATCACGGTGCGCGGTCGCGACCTCATCGCCTGCGCACCGGTCTGCCTCTATGCGGGATCGTTGGTGCCGCAGGCGCTGCTCGACCATTGCCCGGCTGGCGCACGCGTCGTCGATACCGCGCCGATGTCGCTCGATGAGATCGTTGCCGAGTGTCAGCGCGCGACCGACGCCGGCCAGGATGTCGCGCGGCTGCATTCGGGCGACCTCTCGATCTGGAGCGCGCTCGGCGAACAGCTTCGCCGCCTCGATGCGGCCGGCATCCCTTACACGATCACGCCCGGCGTGCCCGCTTTTGCCGCCGCCGCCGCCGCACTGGGCCAGGAGCTGACCCTGCCCGAAGTGGCGCAGACGGTGGTGCTGACCCGTACCTCCGGGCGCGCCTCGGCGATGCCCTCCGGCGAAACGCTCGAGGCCTTTGCCGCAACCGGCGCGACGCTCGCCATCCATCTCTCGATCCACGCCATCGACAAGGTCGTGGCCGCCCTCGTGCCGCACTACGGCGCCGATTGCGCCGTCGCCGTGGTCTATCGTGCAAGTTGGCCCGACGAACGGATCATCCGTGCGACGCTGGGCACGATCGCGGGAGAGATCGCCAAGACTCCGATCGAGCGCACCGCCCTGATCGTGGTCGGCAAGGTGCTGGGCTCGCGTGCGTTCCGCGACAGCGCGCTTTATGACGCGGGCTATCAGCGACGCTTCAGAGGCCGTGGCGCTTGAACCTGCCCGACAATTTTCCGGCGTTACCCGACTTCCCGGCCGGCGAAGTCTGGCTGGCGGGCGCGGGCCCTGGCGATCCGAGGCTGCTGACCGTGCTCGCGCTCCATGCCCTGTCGAATGCCGACACTATCGTGCACGATGCTCTGGTCGATCCGCGCGTCCTGGGGCTGGCGCGTGAGGGTGCCGAACGGATCTTCGCCGGCAAGCGCGGCGGTCGGCCATCGCCGCAGCAGGCGGAAATCAACGCGCTCCTCATCGACCGCGCCGGCGCGGGCCGGCGTGTCCTGCGCCTGAAGGGCGGCGATCCGTTCGTCTTCGGCCGCGGCTGGGACGAAGCCGCTGCCCTCACCGAGGCCGGCATCCGCTTCCGGCTTATTCCCGGCATCACCTCGGGACTGGCGGCTGCTGCGCTCGCAGGCATTCCAGCCACGTCGCGCGACACCAATCACGCCGTGATCCTTGCCGCCGGCCATCGCGCGCAGGATGGGAAGTCGGCCGCGGACTGGGAGGCGCTGGCGAAGCTCGGCCAGCCGATCATTCTCTACATGCCGATGGCGCAGCTCGCCGACATCACGGCGGCACTGGCACGGGGCGGGATGTCCGCCGATACGCCCGCCGTCCTCATCCAGGGCGCGAGCACGGCCGAGGAGCGCGTGGTCGAAAGCAGCTTGGCGCAACTGGTCGATGATGCCCGGCGCGAAGGCATCGGTGCGCCGGCCATCGTGGTGATCGGCAAGATCGCCGGCCTCAGGCGAGGCCTGCTGCCGTCGCTGGTCGGCTGGCAATGACACCACGCGAGATGGAGGCTGCCGGTCCGGGCGGTCTGGTCGTGGCGGCGCCGCGCTCAGGCGCCGGCAAGACCACGATCGCCCTCGGCCTCATGCGGGCGCTCCGCCGCCGGGGCCTCGCTGTCCAGCCGTTCAAGTGCGGTCCGGACTATATAGATCCGGCATTTCACGCCGTGGCGACGGGCCGGGCGAGTTATAATCTCGACACCTGGGCGATGACTGCCGGCACCCTATCCGATCTCGTGGCGCGCCATGGCAATGGCACCGACATGGTTCTCGTCGAAGGTGTCATGGGCCTGTTCGACGGCGTCGCCCAGCCCGGCCAGACGGCGCGTGGCGCGACGGCGGACCTGGCGGCGCTGTTCGGTTGGCCGGTGCTGCTGGTGCTCGACGTTTCCGGACAGACCGAGACCGCCGCCGCCGTGGCCGCGGGCTGCGCGCGCTACCGCGACGATGTCGGCGTCGCCGGCGTCATCCTCAACCGGGTTTCCAGCGCGCGTCATCTCGCCCTGATCGCGCCGGCCTTCGAGCGGATCGGCCTGAAACTGTTCGGCGCCATCGCCAACGACGCCGAGCTGACGCTGCCTGAACGCCACTTGGGACTCGTGCAGGCCGGCGAAACCGCGAATATCGAGCGCCGTCTCGACGGCTTCGCCGATGCGATCGAGAGTTCCGTCGACCTCGACGCCATCCGCGACGCGGCGCGGCGCGCGGCGCTGCGATCCTCAGCTGGCGCTGCGGCGGGCTTGCCGCCGCCCGGCCAGCGCATCGCCCTGGCCCGGGACCAAGCCTTTTCCTTCATTTATCCGCACTTGCTCGACCGCTGGCACTCGGCTGGCGCCGAGGTTGTTCCTTTTTCGCCGCTCGCCGATCAGGCACCCGATCCGGGCGCCGATGCCGTGTGGCTGCCGGGCGGCTATCCCGAACTTCACGCCGGCGTGCTGGCGGCGGCGCAGCGCTTTCACGGTGGCCTGCGAGCGCTCGCCAGCCGGTCGGTGCCGATCCACGGCGAGTGCGGCGGCTACATGGTGCTGGGGCGCGGCATCGAGGACGCGCGCGGCGTGCTTCATTCGATGGCGGGCCTGCTGCGGCTCGAGACGTCCTTTGCCAGGCGCAGCCTCCATCTCGGCTATCGCCGCGCCCGCCTGCGCGCCGACTGTTCGCTGGGATCGGCAGGCGCGGAAATCATGGGTCATGAGTTCCACTACGCCAGTACGCTTGCAGCCGACGACGAATCGCTCGTCGAGTGCCGCGATGCCGCGGGAACGTCGATGCCCGAGGGTGGTGCACGACGCGGATCCGTGACCGGTACCTTCTTTCATGCCATCGATAGGGGGCAGACGTGACTCCGACTTTCGACGCGGCATTCCGGGAGCGGTTCCGCGAGCTTGTCCTGTGGCGGCGCGACGTGCGGCGCTTTCGCCCCGATCCCGTCGATCCGGCCCGCATCGGTGCGTTGCTCGAGGTTGCAAGTCACGCACCATCCGTCGGTCTCAGCCAACCCTGGCGCTTCGTTCATGTCGTCTCACCAGAGCGGCGAACGGCGATTGTGGCGAGTTTCACCGAGGCTAACGAGAAGGCGCTTGCCGGCTACGCTGGCGAAAAGCAGGCGATCTACGCCGGCTTGAAGCTCGCCGGACTCAAGGAAGCGCCGGTCCATCTTGCGGTGTTTTCCGACGACACGACGCACACCGGCAGCGGGCTCGGCCAGCAGACCATGCCGGAGACGCTGCACTACTCGGTAGTGGCCGCGATCCAGACCCTGTGGCTTGCCGCCCGCGCCGACGGCATCGGCATGGGCTGGGTCTCGATCCTGGATCCGGTCGCGGTGGCGCGCGTGCTCGACGTGCCGACGGGCTGGAGCCTCGTCGCCTATCTCTGCCTCGGCATGCCGGCCGAGGAGCATCTCGATCCCGAGCTGGAGCGCCACCACTGGGAGCAGCGCACCAACGCCGAGGCAGTGACCTTCAAGCGTTAGCGTCTTTCGAAGTCGATACGTTCGTCGACCGGCAGGCCGAGCAGGTGACGGCGCAGACAGTCCAATCCGAGTTCGGCTGCCCCCACGCGCACCCAGTCGCGCCCGCCGATCAGACGGGCCTGGCGCGAGACGGTGCCCTTGGCGTCGGCGATGCCGATGCAGATGGTCGCGCCGAAATCGGGCCGGTCCGCGCCCTCGTCGAGCTGCATGAGAACGGCGAGCGCATGGCTGGCGCCGCTTGCCTCGCGCTGGTCCTGTGCGATCGCCGCGGCCGCAGCCGCCGAGACGTCGCCGGCCAGCCCGAGTTCGATGGGATTGCGCGCGACCACGCCACGCCTGAAGATCTTTTCGGCACCGGGCAGGGGGGCCAGCCGGGCGGCGATGTTTCCCGCGGTGAACATCTCGGCGGTCGCCAGCGTATGGCCGCCCGCGATCAGACGGCCCAGGATCACGCCCTCGAGGGTCTGCTCGTCCTCGGCGATGATGAAATTGCCCAGTCGCTTGCGCACCTCGGCCTCGACGGGGGCGAGACGCGCGGCGAGATCCGCCTCGTCGTCGCCGCGCACGGCGAGCTTGGTCTCGAGCTGCGGATAGTGCGCCTGGAAGCCGAGCTTTATGCCGCCGTCCTGCTTGAAGGCCTCGATGCTCCCCAGCATCTCGTCGGCGCGTGACTCACCGATGCCGAAGGTGTGGAAGCGTTTTAGCTTCGTCACGCCCCTGATGCCGCCCAATGCCAGCAGGCGCGGGATCACCTGCTCATCCAGCATGCGGCGCATCTCGCGCGGCACGCCCGGGGTGAACAGGAAGCGGGCGCGGCCGATGGTGACAGCGAAGCCGCAGGCGGTGCCGATCGGGTTGTCGATGAATTCGGCATTGGCCGGCAGCATCGCCTGCTTCCTGTTGTTGGCCGGCATCACCCGCCCGCGCCGGGCGTAGGACTCCATCATACGCGTCATCCAATAGTCGTTCAGCACCAGCGATACGCCGCATGCCTCGGCCGCCACTTCCTGCGAGAGGTCGTCGACCGTGGGACCCAGGCCACCGTTCACGATCACGGCATCGGCGCGCTCCCCTGCCTGGCGAAAAGCCTCCAGTAGGCTCGTCCGGTCGTCGCCGACGGTGGTTCCCCAGTGCACGCCGAGGCCCATGTCGGCGAGGCGCCGGGCGATGTGGCTATAGTTGGTATTGATGGTCTTGCCGGTCAGGATTTCGTCGCCGGTGCAGAGAATTTCGATTTTCATCCGGCAATTATGGCGTGTCGAAGGTGCGAAAGCGAACGCGACCCGCTAACCTCGCCGTCAAGAAAATCCGAGGGAGAGATTGGATGACCGTCCTCACACCCGAACTGCGCGACGCACTGGCCCGAGTCGGCACGTCGACCCTGACCGGCGTCCTGAACCGGCGCGGCCTCAAGAGCATGACGCTCTACGACGTCTGGCCGATGCGTCCGGAGCAGCCGCGCATGGTCGGCATCGCCTTCACCATGCGCTTCATCCCCTCGCGCGAGGACAAGGACGGCCCGACCTCGACCAACCGCAGCATGGTCCAGCCCCAGGCGATGGAGGAATGCCCGCCGGGCCACGTGTTGATGATCGATTCACGCGGCGATTCGCGCGCGGCGTCGGCGGGTGATCTCTACATCGGCCGGCTGAAGGCGCGTGGCGCCGCCGGCATCGTGACCGACGGCGGCTTTCGCGACACCGACGGCGTTTTCAAGACCGGCCTGCCGGCCTATCATCGCCGGCCGTCCTCGCCGCCCAGCCCGATCGCCCACCGGCCTGTCGATCTCAACCTGCCGATCGGCTGCGGTGGCGTCGCCGTCTATCCCGGCGACATCGTCGTGGGCGACCGCGATGCCGTTCTCGTCATCCCGCCCGACATCGTCGAGGCGGTGGCCGAGGAAGCGCTCAATACCTATCACTACGAAGAGTTTGCCGAGGCCGAGGTGGCGCGCGGCCGGTCGCTGAAGGGCTTGTTCCCGGTGGCTGGCGAGGAGGCCAAGCGCGACTTCGAGGCGTGGAAGAAGGCGCGTGGCGGCAAGGCCTGAGGCCTAGCCCAGGCTCGTCCTGATCTCCAGCCCGCCCTTCAGGGTGAGCGTGACGGGCGTTCGCTCGGCGATATCGGCCATGCGCTTCTTTTGCTCGTCGTCGACGGCGCCCTCGATGATGAGCACGCGGTCGATGCGCTGCTTGTCGCCGTCGCGCACGAAGTGGACGTCGGCATGTACCGCGGTGACCGGCCATTTCTTGCGCTCGGCATACATGCGGAGCGTGATGGCGGTGCAGGCCCCCAGCGCCGAGCACAGCAGGTCGTAGGGGTTGGGGGCGGTGTCCTTGCCGCCCAGTTCCGGACCCTCGTCGGCTGCGATCTTGTGGTGCCCGGCGGCGATGGAGGTCGCGTAGTTCACTTGGCCGATGCTTGCCCTGGCATGCGCCATGGTTGTCCTCCCTACTCGACGCGGATGAACGAACGGTCCCCGGTACGTGGATGCACGTCGCCGATCACGACGGCGTTCAGGCGCCTTGCGACATCTGCCGGCACCGCCGCCAGAAGGCCGCCGGCGGTCTGGGGATCGAACAGCAGCGGCAGTTTGGGATGGTTCGCGTGCTTGTCCATGCCGTTGATCAAGTGCCGGGCGCGCAGGTTCTCCGGCTGAAGCGAACTGGCAAAGCCCTTTGCGAACAGCTCGGCGGCACCGTCGAGTGCCGGCAGGGCATCGAGGTGGAGATCCACCGATACCTTATCGCCACGGCCTGTGGCCCGGATCATCTCGGCGAGATGGCCCGCGAGGCCGAAGCCGGTGACGTCGGTGCAGGCATGGGCGCCGGCCGCGGCCAGGGCTTCGGCCGCGGCCGACGAGGGCCGGCGCATCGAGGCCAAAGCCGATGCGATCCAGGTACCGTTCGCCATTCCGCGCATGGCCGCGGCGAAGATCACGCCGGTGCCGAGCGGCTTGGTGAGCACGAGTTTGTCGCCCGGCCGCAATCCGCCCTTGCGCAGTGCGCGGGCCGGATCGACCAGGCCGTTCACGGAAAACCCCAGAGCGGCTTCCGGGCCTTCGCCGGAGTGGCCGCCGATCAGGCTGCAGCCTGCGTGGTCGAGCACCCGGCGCGCGCCCGCGAGCATCTGGAAGAGATCTTCTTCCATCAGCCGTTCCGCGGCGGCGGGAACGACCGCCAGGGCGAGCGCGCTGTGGGGTCGGGCGCCCATCGCCCAGACGTCGCCCAGCGCGTGGACCGCCGCCACTTCGCCGAAGACGAACGGATCGTCGATGAAGGTGCGGAAGAAATCGACCGACTGGACCAGCGCCTGTCCGGCCGGCACTTCGATCATCGCGGCGTCGTCGGCGGCATCGAGACCGATCGTGACGCCGGAACCGGGTGACGGTCCGAGCCGCGCCAGCACCCGCGCCAGCACCGAGGCGCCGACCTTGGCGCCGCAGCCGCCGCAGCGCATGCCGATGTCGGCGAGCAGCCGCTTGGCTTCTGCATCGGCCAAAGCCGGATCGGGTGGTGCCGCGCGCGCTCCCATGTCCATCGGCTTGGCCGGCGGCTCGCGATACATGCGCATCCACTTGCGGTCGATATGGTCCTTCCAGCGCCAGACCCACGCGCCTTCGATCGACCAGGCCCCACGGGTTGCCAGCGCATGGCCGTCGCCGGTGCCGATGATCGAGAGGTATCGGCGTTGCGGTGCGAAGGGCTTCGGGGCTTGGCCGAGCAGCACGCGCCGCAGATTCTCGGCAAGCGGCGGGCCCTGGCGTACGGCGAATACCCCGGCCTTGGGGCGGGGGTGAGCCAGCACGGTGGCGCAATCGCCGACCGCGAAGATGTTCTCGTCACCGGTCGAACGCAGCGTTTCGTCGACTGCGAAAAAGCCGCGGGCATCGAGGGGAAGGCCGGTTCCGGCGAACCAAGGCGAGGCGCTTGCCTCCGTGACGATGAATACGTCGTCGGCCTCCAGCCGTCGGCCGCCGTCGAGACGGACGGCGCCGCACTCGATCTCCATCGTCGACGATTTCTCGAGCAGCCGGATGGCGCGCCGCGCCAGGATCGCGCGCATCGCCTTCTGCGCCGAGGCGGCATTGCCGGCGAGGACGTCGCCGCGCGTGACGAGGGTGACGTCAATCTTCGCGTCGCCCGCGATCTGGCGGAGGCGATGATCGATCGCGAGCGCCAGTTCCGCGCCGCCCGCGCCGCCTCCGATCACCACGATGCGGAGCGGCGTGCGCCGGCCCTTCATGCGCTCGATGAAGGCGAGCCAGCGGCGGCCGAGTTCGGCGATCGGCTTGACCGGCGTCGCGTGCTCGGCCGCGCCGGGGATTGCCTTGAGGTTGGGGGCGGCGCCGACGTCGATCGACAGGAGATCGTAGGAGACCGGCGGCCGGTCCTTGAGCAGCACCTGACGGCTGGCCCGGTCGAGACCAGTGGCCTCGGCCTGGATCAGGCGCGTACCGGTCCAGGCCGCAACCCGGGCGAGGTCGATGTGGCATTCCTCGAAGGCATAGTAGCCGGCGACGAAGCCCGGGATCATGCCGGAGTAGGGGGTCTCGATATCCCTGCCGATCAGGGTCAGGCGCACGCCGGGCATCGGCTTCATGCCGAAGCTCTTCAGCACATGGACATGGGCATGGCCGCCGCCAACCAGCACGAGGTCCTTGAGGAGGGGCGCGGCCTGCATCCCGACTCGTATATCCGATCGGAGCCCTCGCTGGTACAATGCTAAAAAATATTGTATATCAATACATTATATATCTTTCTTATATTGATTTCGGAGATTCTTCATGGCCGTCACTTCCGGCCTCTCGGTTCCCCGCGACTTTGACGACCGGCCGCTGGCATCGCTGAAGCCGCGCTCGGCCTGGGCGTTGTCCTGGCCGCTCGCTCTCGGGATGGGGTTGTTCGTCTGCCTCATGAACGCCGACGGCCTGCCGCTGCTCGGCGATCCGGACAGCCATTGGCATATCGCGGTCGGCAACTGGATCCTCGCCCATGGGACGGTGCCGACCGTCGACACTTTCTCCTTCACCTTCGTCGGCAAACCATGGATCGCCAAGGAGTGGCTGTCGCAGCTCCTGATGGCGCTGGCCTACAACGCCGGCGGCTGGGGCGGCGTCGCCGCACTGTCGGCGGCGGCCATCGGCGCGAGCTTCGCGCTGCTGCTGCGCTTCCTGCTGCGCGATCTCACGCCGCTGACCGCCCTCCTGTTCACACTTGCGGCCATCGTGATGACCGCGCCGCATTTCCTGGCACGACCGCATCTGCTGGCCTTTCCCGTCATGCTGTGGTGGGTGGCGGGCCTCGTCCGCGCCGTGGAGGAACGCCGCGCACCCGAGCCGCTGCTGCTGCTGGCGATGCTGCTGTGGGCGAACCTGCATGGCGGCTTCACGCTGGGCCTGGTGCTGTGCGCCGCTTTCGCGCTCGACGCCGTCGTCGGTGCCCGCGATGCGGTCGAACGCAAGGCGCTGTTGGTCGCCTGGGCGAAGTTCGGCGTCGCATCGGGGCTGGTGGCCTGCATCACGCCCTACGGTCCCGAATCGATTCTGGTGACGTTGCGCATCTTCAGCCTCGGCGAGACGCTCGGCTTCATCTCCGAATGGAAGTCGCCCGACTTCCAGAGCCAGTCGCTGCAGGAGCTGATCCTGCTGGTGGCGCTCTATGCCGCGCTCTCGCGTGGCCTCAAGCTGCCGCTGGTGCGTCTGCTGATCGTGATTGGCCTGGTGCATCTCTATCTGCGCTATGCCCGCAACGCCGAGCTGCTGGCGATGCTGGCACCGCTCGTCATCGCGCCGCTGCTGGCCCGGCAATGGCCGTCGCTGCGGCCCGATCCCGAGACCGCCGACGCCAGCCCGCTCGTTCGGCGGATGCAAGCGCTCGCCCGTCCCGCGGGCCATGCGGCCCTGGCGCTATGTCTCGCCATGGCCGTCTTGTACGCCGGAGGCATGATCCGCTTGGCCGGAATCACGCCACCGCCGGCAACGATGCCGTCGGCGGCGCTCGACTATGCCCGCAAGGCCGGCCTCAAGGGCCATGTCCTCAACCATTACAATTACGGCGGCTACCTGATCGGGGCCGGGGTGCCCACCTTCATCGACGGCCGCGGCGAACTCTACGGCGGCGCGTTCATCAAGCGCTTTGCCAACGTGGTGAACCTGCGCGGCGAGGAGTCGCTGGAACAGCTGCTCGAACGCCATGCGATCGAGTGGACGCTGTTTCCCAGGGACCAGCCGGCCAACAAGCTGCTCGAACACCTGCCGGGCTGGCGGCAAGCCTATGCCGACGAGGCCTCGATCATCTTCGTGCGCGAGCGTTAGCTCCTGAGCACGATCCAGGTGCAATGGCCGATCGCGCACAGCCTGCCCTGCTCGGTATAGAGGGCCGTGCCTGAATAGAGCTTGCGGCCCTCGACTCCCAGGCGCCAGCCGACGACGGCGCAGCGCTCGCCGACCCTGGGCGGCTCCAGTACCTTGGCCGTCATGCGGCCGGTCAGCGCCGGCCGCCAGTCGTCGGGATCCTGCGCCGCCCAGGCGCCCGGGCAATCGAGGGCGCCCCACAGGAATTCCGGCCTTATGCGCCCTTCCGTGTCGGCATGCGCGGCGTGCGGGAGGTAGCAGGAGAGCGAGCGGCCGGGGCCGGGGCCGTGCATGCCGAACACACGCAACCCGTCGCCCACGCCGCGACCACGACCGCACACGATGCACCAGTGGAAGTCGCTGTCCTCGGGGCTACCGCCTTCCTCGCCGCGGCGCATGACGTCGGCCCAGTCGCCGGGTGGCGGCGGCGGCTCGAGATGATCGACCGAGCCGGCGCGCGCCTCGCACAGCAGCGTCTCGCCGTCGCTGAGCCGCAACGCGTCGTAGTCGTGCGTCACCCGGAGCGGCGTCTCGATCGGGATCGGCGCACGCAGCGTGATCTCGACCGTCCCGTCGCCGCCGAAGGCGCGCGTGAAGCGGTCGGCCAGCAGACCGCCGACATAGCCGCCGTTGCCCGACAGGCGTGGGCCGTTGAAGCCGCGTTCGATGATGAGCGTGTCGTCCACGTGTTTTCTCCGCGGCGCGGAACGTGGCGCGCGCATGAGGGGAATGCAAGCCTGCCAGCCCGTCAGGCGGCTTGCGTCGAGGCGGGCGCTCGTCGAGGTTGGAACGATGGGATCGATCATGCCGTGGGCGCTGGTGGCGCTGTGTTTTGCCCTCGGCATGGCGAGCCGTTCGATCAGCGACACCTTCGTCGTGTTCGTGCCGGCCTTGCAGCAGGCCTTCGATGCCCACCGCGGCTCGGTCACCCTGATCTACAGCTTCGCCCTGCTGGTCGGCGGCATTGCCGCACCGATCGCCGGATGGATCGTCGACCGTTTCGGCCTGCGTGCTCTCACCATCGTCGGCGTGACGGCCGCGACACTGGCCACGGCGAGCGCCTCGCAGGCGAGCGAACTCTGGCATCTCTATCTCGGGCTCGGTGTCGTGATGGGCTTCGGCAGCGCCGCGCTCTCCGGCGTGCTGAGCGCCTCGCTGCTCGGTCGCTGGTTTCCGGCGCGCCGGCTGGGCGTGGCACTGGCCGTTGCCTGGTCGGCGTCGGGCGTGGGTTCCATGGCGACGTTTCCGCTGGCCCAGCACCTGATCGCGTCGGACGGTTGGCGCCATGCCTACGTCGTCTTTGCCGTGGCGAGCGCATTGTTCATTCCGCTGCTGCTGTTCCTGCCGTGGGCGCGGATCGAGCGCGGCGCGCCGGGCCTGGCGCGTCAGCGCGCGGCGGCCGATCGCGGCCCGACCGTCGGCGAAGCGGTGTGCGAATGGCCGTTCTGGGCGCTCACCTCGTCGTTCGCCCTGACGTCGGTCGGCATCTTCGCGTTGGTTCCCCAGGCGATGGTCTATCTGCTGGAGCGCGGCATCGACGGACCCTATGCGGCGCGGGCGCTGGCCGTTGCGGGCCTGCTGACGCCGCTCGGCATGATCGGCTTCAGCTGGCTCTCCGATCGCGGCGGCCGTCGTCTCGCAGCGTTACTCGCCTATGCCTGCTCGATCGCGGGCGTCGGTGCGCTGGCGATGGTCGGCGGACCGGCCGACGAACCCTGGCTCTGGCTCTACGTCCTGCTGTTCGGCGGCAGCATGGGTTCGCGCGGCCCGATGATCTCCACCCTGGCGACACTGCGCTACCGCGGCGCTCATTTCGGCCGCATCTACGGCCTGATCGGTATCGGCATGGGACTAGGAGGATTCTTCGGCGCCTGGATCGGCGGTGTGCTGCACGATCTGACCGGCGGCTACACGGCAGTCATGATCCTGTCGGTGACGGCGCTTCTGCTCGCCGCCGCCTCCCTCGGCTCCGAGGCCGGCGCCCGCGAGCGCCTCGGCCGCTAGACGATCGCCCTTTGGACGATGGCCCTTTAAACGATGGCCGTGTGCACCAGGTTCGCCACCTGGTCGAGCCGCTTGCTGTGCCAGGGATCGGGAATGCGGTTGTTGGTGAGGTAGGCGAAGGACACACCCGAGTCGGGATCGCCCCAGCAGTAGGAGGTGCCGACGCCGCCGTGGCCGAAGGTGCGCGGGCTGGCGAAACCGCCGAGGCCGCGGACGTTCTCGGTCGTGCCGCGCAGGTGCGGTCCCAGGCCGCGATGCATCGGCATGCCCATGGACTCGTCGACACGATCGCCGGTGTGGTTGCGCAGCGCGTACTGCAGCAGGCGCGGCGAAACAATGCGCGTACCGGCAAGCTCGCCGCCGTTCAGCATCATCTGGTAGAGCGCGGCCATGGCGCGCGCCGTGGCATAGCCGCCGGCCCCCGGCGCGCCGCTCTTGCGCCACGCCGCCGAGTTGTTGTCGGCGAGGGGCCGGGAGCCTCCCGTCGGAAGGGGTTCGTGCATGTCCGCGGCGCGGCCGACGTCGCTCTCGGGCAGCCCGACATGGAGCTCGCGGCCGAGACCCAACTTCTCGCAGACGGTTTCGCGGATGACGTCGCGGAAATCCCTGCCGGTCAGCGCCTCGATCAGCACGCCCAGCGTCCAGTGCGCGCTCTGGCCGTGGTAGTGGACCTTCGAGCCGGGCGACCATTCGAGCGCGAAGTCGCAGACCACCTCGCGCAACCTGCTGTGGTCGGCCCAGGCGTCGGGTCCGACGGCGGCGTTCGGGAAGCCCGCCTGATGAGTGATCACTTGCAGCACGGTAATGTTCCCCTTGGCGTTCCTGGCGAACTCCGGCACGTGATCGGCGATCCTGTCGGAGAAGGAGAACAGACCCTGCTCGGCCAGCGCCCACAGGGCGACGGCAGTCACCACCTTGGTGTTGGAGTAGAGCAGCCAGAGCGTATCGTCGTCGGCGGCGCACGGCCTGGGATCGGTCGCGGCATTGCCGAAGCTCTTGAACAGCGCGAGCTTGCCGTGGCGGGCGAGGGCCACCTGGCAGCCGGGATAGTGGCCCTCGGCGATGTGGCGCTCGATCAGCGTCGTCAGGCGATCGATCTGCTCGCGGCGAAAGCCCAGGGAGTCGAGGTCGGCCGGCGGCAGCGGAAATCCCGTCACCGGCTGGGTGCGAATGGTGGTGTCCATGGGTTCCTCTCCCAGAGTTCCTGCATGTGGCGACTATATTATGCTTCGATGGCATATCATTATGCTTCGATGGCATATCGATGATCGCGCCACCGACATATTGTGTTTCCGGAAAACTTTGCCACAATGCGCGCCATGTTGGACCGAATGGACTTCCCGAGTAGTCCCTGCCAACGGTGGCGGGGCTAGCCGTGACGCCGGGCCTTGAGTCCTGCCACGCGCTGGTGCTCAACGCCGATTTTCGGCCTCTTTCTTATTTTCCGCTGTCCATCTGGTCGTGGCAGGACACCGTCAAGGCGGTCTTCCTCGATCGCGTCAGCGTCATCTCCGAATACGAGCGCAAGATCCATAGCCCGTCCTTCGAGATGCGGCTGCCCAGTGTCATTGCGCTGAAGGAATACGTGCCGGCGGCGCGCCGTCCGGCCTTCACGCGGTTCAACGTCTTCCTGCGCGACCGCTTCCATTGCCAGTATTGCGGCGGCGACTTCGCGACAAACGAACTCACGTTCGACCACGTCGTGCCGAAATCGCGCGGCGGCCGCACCAGCTGGAGCAACGTCGTCACCGCCTGCAGCCCGTGCAACCTGCTCAAGGGCAACCGTCTGCTGTTCGAGAGTTCCATGCGCCTGCAGCGCCCACCGGCGGAGCCGACGACGCAGTTGCTGCAGGAGAACGGCCGCGCCTTCCCGCCCGGCTACCTGCACGAGAGCTGGCGCGATTTCCTATATTGGGACAGCGAGCTGGATCAGGGTTAGCGCGTTCATACGCGTGTCGACAGCCAGATCGCCAGCCGCGAGCCCGCCTTGATGGCGGTGGTCAACGGCCCGTAGGCCGGCGCCTGTTCAGCGCCCGAGGCCAGCGCTTCGTCCCTGTGCTCGATCTCTTCGGCGCGGAACGTCTCGATGGTGTTGCGCAGCTCGGCCTCGTCGTCGCCAAGCGCCGCCGCCTGGCCAGCATAGTGCTCGTCGATGGTCTCCTCGACGGCCACCGTGCAGGCCATCGCGGTCCGCTCGCCCATCAGCGCCGTCGCGGCGCCCAGCGCGAAGCCGGCCACGTGCCACAGCGGCGACAGGATCGTCGGCCGCACCCGGCGCGCCGCCAGCAGCCGGTCGAACTCCTTGTTGTGGCGGCGCTCGGCGCGCGCCATGGCGGCGATCTTGCGGCTGGCCTCGCTGCGGGCGTGTCCGGTCCAGCGCAGCGCGGCAAGCTGGCCCTCGTAGATGCGCACGGCGCCGAATTCGCCCGCCTGGTCGACGCGGATCGTGCGCTCCACCAGCGTGCGGGCGTCGGGGTCGCCAGGATTGCGGTTCTCGGCGGTCTTCATCATTTGCGCTCCCGGACCCAGCCGGCCACGCCCGTGGCCAGCACGAAGGCGAGCGCCGCGGACAGGAGCGCGTTCCAGCCGGCCATGGAGATGCCCCACAGCGACCACACGGTCTCGTCGCAGCGCACCATCTTGGCGCCGAACAGGTACTTCTTGAGCTGCTCCGGCGTGAGCCCGCGCGGGATGTTGCCCGAACAGGCCTGCGGGCCCTGCCACCAGTGATATTCAACGCCGACATGGAAGACGCCGAGCGCCGAGGTGACGACCAGGGCCGTAATCGCCGTGAGCGCGAACACCAGCGCCAGCCGCGGCCAGGCGAAGGAGGCGACGGCGAGCAGGCCCGCCGCGATGGCGGCGATGTGCGGCCAGCGCTGCCAGTGGCACATCTCGCAGGGCGCCAGCCCCACGACATATTGGAAGTACAACGCCCCGCCCAGCAGCGCGCCGCTGCCGAGTGCCGCCAGCAGGCCGAGCAGGCTGGGAGCGGGGAGGCGTTGCAGGAAAGCCATGAAGGTCCCTCAGAATAGGTAGCGGAAGGCGATGAAGCCGCCAACCAGCGCGATCAGGAACAGCCAGGTGAGCAGCGCCAGGCGCTTTTCGATGAATGTGCGGATCGGCTCGCCGAATTTCCAGAGCAAGGCTGCCACGAGGAAGAAGCGTACGCCACGCGTCACGATGGACGCCCACACGAATGTGAAGAGGTCGAAGTGCGCCGCGCCCGAGGCGATGGTCACCAGCTTGTAGGGGATGGGCGTCATGCCCTTGATCAGGATGATCCAGATGCCGTGTTCCTGGAAGCCGTGGCGAAAGGCCGCCAGCCCCTCCTGCAGGCCATAGGTCTTCACCACCCAGGCACCGACGGTTTCGAAGAAATAATAGCCGATGGCGTAGCCCAGCAGGCCGCCCAGGACGGAGCAGACGGTGCAGACCAGCGCGATGCGGAAGGCCTTGTCGCGGTTGGCCAGCACCATCGGCACCAGCATCACGTCGGGCGGGATGGGAAAGAACGAACTTTCCAGGAACGAGACCACGCCCAGGGCGGGAATGGCGCGAGGGTGACCGGCGAGGCGGATCACCCAATCATAAAGGCGGCGTAGCATGCAGCCTCTTCATACTCTTCCGGACCGCGCGCGTCTCGCGCGCTTGAGGCGCATGTGAATGCGCCGGATGAGGCGCGCGGGACGTGCGATCCGGAAGACTCTATTCCGCGGCCTGCTTCAACCGCGTCGGCACCGTCTCGCCCGCGAACAGCGCCGCGCGCGCCGCCTCGTACTCGGCCTTGAGGCGGGCCACGATCTCGGCCGCCGGCGGCGCGTCGAAGATCTGGCCGACGCCCTGGCCCGCGCCCCAGATGTCGCGCCACGCCTTGACCTTCATGTTGCCACCCGAGCCGAAGTTCATCTTGCTCTTGTCGGCTTCCGGCAGCGCATCGGGATCGAGGCCGGAGGCGGCGATGCTGCGCTTGAGATAGTTGCCGTGCACGCCGGTGAAGAGGTTGGTGTAGACGATCTCCTCGCCCGACGAGTCGATGATGCACTGCTTGTTGGCGTCCGTGGCGGCGCCTTCCTTGCTGGCGGTGAAGCGCGTGCCGAGATAGGCGAGATCGGCGCCCAGCGCCTGCGCCGCCAGCACCGAGGCACCATTCGAGATCGAGCCCGAGAGCAGGAGCGTCCCGTCGTAGAACTGGCGCACTTCCGGCACCAGGGCGAAGGGCGACAGCCGGCCGGCATGGCCGCCGGCGCCGGCGCAGACCAGGATCAGCCCGTCGACGCCGGCCTGCAGCGCCCGCTTGGCATGGGCGATGTTGGTGACGTCGTGGAACACCAGGCAGCCGTAGCGGTGTGCCGACTTCACCACGTCGTCGGGCGCGCGCAGCGAGGTGATCTGGATCGGCACCTTGTATTTCTCGCAGAGGTCGACGTCGTGCTGCAGCCGGTCGTTCGAGCCGTGCACGATCTGGTTGACGGCGAACGGCGCCACCTTCCGGTCGGGATGCTTGGCCTTGTACTCGGCCAGCTCCGACGTGATGCGCTTCAGCCACTCCTCCAGCATTTCCTTCGGCCGTGCGTTCAGCGCCGGAAAGGAGCCGACGACGCCGGCCTTGCACTGCTCGATCACCAGATCGGGATTCGAGATGATGAAAAGCGGGGCGCCGACCACCGGGATCGAGAGGTTGTCACGCAGCAGGGCCGGAAGGGCCATTGTTTCGCTCCTTGAAAGGACAATTCGCCGAGGTTGAGGCCGGACCTAGCACGAAGCCGGGCAGGCCGTCGTCTACTTCAGAATCTCGTACCGCCCGCCTTTTTCGAGGGCACGCTTGTAGGCCGGCCGGGCATGGATCCGGTCGACGAACGCCTTGAGCTTGGGCAGCCGCGCGAACAGCGGCGAGCGCGCGGCCGCCGCCTCGAGCGGAAAGCTCATCTGGATGTCGGCGGCCGAGAATTCGTTCCCGGCAAACCACTCGCGGCCGGCGAGCTCGCCTTCGAGAAAGGCGAAATGGTTGCCGATCTGCGGGCCGAGCAGGGTCTTGTCGGCGCCGTTCGAGATTGCGCGCGCTACCGGCCGCATGAAGAACGGCACGCGCGACGGCAGCTTGCCGAACACCAGTTTCATGAGCAGCAGCGGCATCAGGGAGCCTTCGGCGTAGTGCATGAAGTAGGTGTAGCGCAGCCGCTCGGGCGAGCCGGCCGGCGGCGTGAACTTGCCGCCGCCGTAGGTCTCCGACAGGTATTCGAGGATCGCGCCGGATTCCGCCAGTGTCTTGTCGCCGTCGGTGATGACCGGCGATTTGCCGAGCGGATGCACGGCGCGCAGCTCCGCCGGCGCCTGCATCGAAGGCTCGCGTTCGTAGCGCTTGATCTCGCACGGCACACCGAGCTCTTCCAGCATCCACAGGATGCGCTGCGAGCGCGAGTTGCTCAGGTGATGGACGACGATCATGGCATGCTCTCTCTATTCTTTTCCTCCCCCGTAAGATGGGGAGGCTCTGATCTTACAACGTCCCCGGCCGCCAGTTGCCGTGGAAGCCGGCCGGGACGCGGCTGCTGAGATGGGCCAGCGCCACCGGGCCCTTGGCGAGGTCCGTCGCCTCGAACACTGCGAGGTCGCTGCGCTTCTCCTCGCCGCGGAACAGCACGCTCAGCACCCAGCCGTCGCCCTCGGCCGCACCTTCGGAGCGCGGCACGAATACCGGCTCGCCGAAGCGGTCGTCGGGGCCGGCGGTCCACGCCGTGCTCTTGCCGCTCCCGAGGTCGTAGTGGACAAGCCCGTCCTGGCGCGGCTCGCCCGTCTTGGGATCGGTGACGTCGCCGGCGACGATCCAGCCGTGGCGGTAGTCGCTCATGCAGAAGCGTTCGTCGAAGCGCGGGAACTCGCCGGCGCGGTCGTCGAGTTGCTCCTCCCTGAAGGTGTTGGACTGGCCCGAGAGGTCGAACGTCCAGCGGAACAGCCGCGCCGCCGGAGACTCCTTGGCCGACGGCGAGCCGTCGGGCAGCGGAAACAGCGGCGCCACGTCGTACTTCATGACATCGATCACGACCTTGCCGTCCGCCGTCTCGAAGTGGTTCATCGGATGGAAGACGTAGCAGGCCGGCGCCGTCACCCACTTCACGTCCGCGACCGTGCCGCCGCGCGGGATGAAGGCGATGTGCGTGCCCTTGTCGGGCTCCCAGGCGAAGGGCGGCTTGCCGCTCATGGCCCGTTCCATCGAGGAGGTGAGCGGGAAGACCGGCATCACGATCCAGTTCCGCGTCACCGCGAAGTCGTGGATCATGCTGGGATAGGGGCCTTCCAGAATCTCCGCGCGTGTGATCCTGCCCTCGGCCGTCACCGACTGGAGGCTGATTTCCCTGGTGAAGCGTCCGCTGGCCGAATAGCCGAAGAACACCATCTCGCCGGTCTCGGGATCCATCTTGGGATGCGCCGTGAAGGGACCGCAGAGCTTGTCGCCGAAGGTCTCGTAGCCCTGGGCTGTGGCCGGCATCAGGCTCGCCGGATCGAGCGCGAAGGGCGCATGCGCCTCCTCGAGCGCCAGGAGCTTGCCGCCGTGCCAGACGATGTTGGTGTTGGCGATGGTGGAGTTCAGCGTGAACACGCGCGGGTCGGTGTAGCGCGGGTTGCTGAAGGTGCCGCTGAGGCCCTCGCCCTCCTTGTTCTCGACCTCCCACTTGGGGGTGCGCACCCAGCGGTTCTTGTAGGAGACGTTGCCGTTCTCGATGTGGAAGGCGTGGATCATGCCGTCGCCGCCGAACCAGTGATACGGCCCGCGCGGCGCGAACTGCGGGTTGGGGCCGTTGCGATAGAGCGTGCCGCAGAGTTCGCGCGGCATTTCGCCGGTAATGTGGAGGTGCCCCGCGTCGGCCTCGGTGTTCACCGGACCGTAGTAGCCGCGCAGGAAGGGATTGTCGGTCGGGAAGGGCTTGGCCATGGCGGGTTCCTCCTCTTGGGATGTAACGGTAACGCCGTGTATCTAACGCAACGCTATCAATACACACTGTTCCCCTCAAGCGGAATCTTAAGGCAATAGGGGTATTGTGCAGGAAGTACACTTACAAGCAGCGGAAACCATGCTTGTTACGACGGCTCGGAGTCGTCGTCGCGATAGCGGATAGCGGCCGCATGGCGCTACAAAGAGTCGCCACAGGCGCAAAATCATCGTTCCGCCAACAGCACGAGCCCGGTGTAACGGATGCCGGCCTTTTCTTTCCGGCAAAGACCTGCCCGCGGGTTCGCGCCATGCGCCCTGGTCGCCGCCGCAGGTCCTGACCCGTGGACAGTCCCAAGAACGAACCCGTCTCGACGCCGCGCCGAATAGCGACGTGGGAACAGATACTGGACGACGCCTGGGAACAGCGCGCACCGGGGCTCTTAGCAACGAAGAAGTCGCAAAAGGTGAGAAAAGCCCGTCGAACAAGGCTCATCCCGGAGTCCGGGACACGATCGTGGACAACATGCGTTACATTCGGGCGTCCACTGGGGAGCCAAAATTTTCCGCCGTGGGTCATGCCGGGAGTCAGGAGGTGAGTTTGGTCGGACGGCTTTCGGCCCGGCGGAAATAGACATGGCCGCCGACCCCCAGGGCCAGGATCAGGAGGCCGAACAGGAATTCGGTGAGGGTCGGGCCCAGCAGGTCGAACAGCGGCGTGGCGGCGAGGTTGAAGGCCAGCATCGAGCCCGCCATCACCGCGAGGCGCAGCCGGAAGACGCGGGCGATCTCGGCGCCGCGATAGGCGGTCTGCATGCGGGTGATCATCGGAATGAAATAGAACGGGCCGCCGAAGCCCGAGAGGAGACCGGCCAGCATCATGGCCGGCAGCATCCACGGGTTGGGCAACGCCCAGACGGCGACCGCCAGCAGCGCGAAGCCCGCGCCCATGGCGACGTAGCCCAGGAACATGGTCGACAGCGGCCGTCGGAAGCGGACGCTGCCGGCGACCAGGTTGCCCGCGACGTCGCCCGCGCCGCTGGCGCCGATGATCAGGCCCAGCGCCGCCAGCCCCTCGAAGTCGAACAGCCGGGGATCGTGCTGCTTCACCATCAGGGCGATGCAGAGCTGCAGCGCCACGCTCCAGGGACCGTTCGCCAGCGCATTCAGCAGCAGCAGAGAGCCGATGGTGGGCTCACGCAGGATCAGGCGGGCGCCGTCGATCAGCGCGTCCCAGGCGCCACGCAGGCCGCCGCGGCCGCGCTGCGGCTGGTGGTTGGGATCGAACAGACGGTCGCGCACCGCCCAGACCGCCACGCCCGAGAGCACGAAGCCGAGCGCGGTGACCGAGAGAAAGTGGATGACCGGCAGGATGGAATTCAGGATGGCGGCCAGCATCGGGCCGATCAGGCGGGCCAGCCGCCAGGTGGCGTCGAACAGGCCGTTGATCGCCTGCATGGCGTCGCGGTCGGGCACCAGCACCGGCACCGCCGACTGCAGCGCCGGCGTAAAGACCATGCGCAGGGCGGCGATGCCCATCACCGCCAGCACCAGCAGCGGAATGGAGACGCCCCAGACGTAGGCGCCGGCCACCGGCAGCAGCGCCAGCGCGGCGCTCGCGAGCTTGGCGCCGATCATGGCGCGGTCGGCCCGCCAGCGGTCGAACACGGAGGCGCCCAGCAGGCCCACCACGAGCATGGCGCCGTACTGCGCGGCGTTGACGTAGCCCGCGGCATTGCCGATCTGCTCGGCCGCGATCCACACCACGGCGACGCGGAACAGATCCTCGCCGATCGTCGAGGCGGCGAGCCCCGACCACACGGTCGCGACGGCGGGGTCCTTCAGCGGACGGAAGACGGGAATCATTGCCGGCGTATCGTCACTTCACCCACACGCCGCCGTCCTTGTTCCCGTAGCCCAGCGACAGATAGGCCGCGTCGACCAGGGGCTGGCCGCGTCCGTTCATCAGCAGGCCGGGGCCCATGCGGTTCATGGTGTAGCCGAAGGAGAGGCCGGCCGCCGGATCGGCGAAGCCCAGCGAGCCGCCGGCGCCGACATGGCCGAAGGCGGCGCTGCCCAGGATGACGCTGTCGCAATCCTCGCCGAACAGCCTGGCGCCCAGGCTGCGTTTGCGGTTGTCCATCGACTTCATGAAGCCCGGCGCGAAGCGCGTCGGGATGCGCAAGGTGGCGTCGTCGTGCGTGGCCATCGAGACTTCGCCCATGCGGGCAAGCGTCGTGGCGTCGACCAGCCCGCCGCCGCCGTTGGCGAGCGGCGCATACATGCCGGCGAGCCCTCGCCCGTTGGTGATGCCGTTGGCGGCGCCGATCTCGGCGGCGTGGCCGGCGCGGGTGTTGGCGCCGCCGGTCCGCCAGGCGCCGACGTTGAAGAAGAACAGCGCCGCGGGCGATTGCTTGTTGGTGCCGAGGTCGAGCAGGAACGGCGTCTTCATGTCCTCGGGCTTGTAGACATGCGGCAGGATCGGCGCGACGCGCGGCTCGATCTCTTCCGGCAGGCCGATCCAGAAGTCGATCCCCAGCGGTCTGGCGACCTCCTCCTGGAAGAAGGTGCCGAGCGACTTGCCGCTCGCGCGTCGCACCATCTCGCCCACCGTCCAGCCGAAGGTGAAGCCGTGATAGCCGTTGCGCGTGCCCGGCTCCCAGAACGGCGCCTCGTCGGCCAGCCGCCCGGTCATATAAGTCCAGTCGTAGGGCCCGTCGTCCTTCACCTTGGCGCGCAGCGCCGGCACGCCGGCGGAATGGTCGAGCATCATGCGCGTGGTCACGCGCTCCTTGCCGTGCCGGCCGAACTCCGGCCACAGCTCGATCACCGGCGCGTCGAGGTCGAGCTGGCCGCGGCTGGCCAGCATGTGGGCGCAGAGCGCCGTGGCGCCCTTGGTGCAGGAGAACACGATGCTCACCGTGTCCTGCTGCCACGCGGCACCCGTCTTGGGATCGGCGACGCCGCCCCAGAGATCGACCACGGTCTCGCCGCCCACCGTCAGGCAGACCGAGGCGCCGATCTCGCCGTTGCTCTCGAAGTTCTTCGCGAAGGCCTCGGCGACGCGCTCGAAGCCGGGCTTGCAGCTGCCTTCGATTTTCCCGGCGATCATTTCGGCACCGGCAGCTTGAAGACTTCGAGCAGGAACCGCGCGGCATGGCTCAGCGCCGTCTGGTCGATGCCGTGGCCGACGCCCTCGGCGATGTGGACGCCGACCGCGACATCGTTCTGCTGCAGCGCTTCGGCCGCCCGCCCGGTCAGCACGTGCGGCAGCATCTCGTCGCTGTCGCCGTGCGCCAGCAGCACCGGCGGTCGCGACCTGATCTCGTCCGCCAGCACTTCGGGGCCGGCCAGCATGCCCGAGAAGCCCACGATGCCGGCGAGTGGCCTGGCGCGGCGCAGGCCGACGTGCAGCGCCATCATGGTGCCCTGGCTGAAGCCGACCAGCGCCGTCCTCGACTCGTCCAGCCCGTACTGCGCCATGGTGTCGTCGAGGAAGGCATCGACGAGGGGGGCGGCGCTGCGCACGCCTGCCAGGGCCAGCGCCGGCTCGAGGCGGGAGATGCCGAACCACTGGTAGCCGAAAGGATTGCCCTCGCAGGGATAGGGCGCGTTGGGCGCATGGAACACCACGTCGGGCATCAGCGGCGCCAGCACCGGGGCGAGACCGATCAGGTCGTTGCCGTCGGCGCCGTAGCCGTGCAGCAGGATCACGAGATGGCCGGGCTCACCGTCGCCCTGCGGGCCGTAGCTGGCGCCTTCCAGCTTGATCGTTTCGCGCCTGGTCATTTGGCCGTCGCTCCCGCCTTGATGTCTTCCTTGAGGGGCTTGGCGCCCCAGTCCGGCATGCTGCGGCGATAGTGCCAGAGCAGCAGCGCGGCGGCACTGCGCCACGGCCGCCAGGCCTCGGCGATCCTGAGAAGCCGCTTTGCATCGGGCCGCTTGCGCAGCCGCTTGAGGTGCTGCGCGGCCACGACCAGCCCGAGGTCGAGACCGGGCATGATGTCGGGCCGGCCGTGCGCGAACATCAGGTAGATCTCGGCCGTCCACGGGCCGATGCCCTTGGCCTGCGTCAGCATGGCGATCGCCGCCGCGTCGTCGAGATCTTCCAGCGCGGCGAAATCGATGCGACCTTCGACGACATCGGTGGCGAGGCTGCGGCCGTAGCGCACCTTGGCGCCGGAGAGGCCGACGGCGCGCAGCTGCTCGTCACTCTGCGCCAGGAAGTCCGCCGGTTCCATCGACGGCACCGCGGCCTCGAGCCGGAGCCAGATGCTGCGCGCGGCGTGGACCGAGACCTGCTGGCCCACGATCGAGCGCATCAGCCCGCCGAATCCCGTCGGCATCTCGCGCCGCTCAGGATGTCCCACCTCCTTCAGCACGCGTGCGAAATCGGAATCCACGCGTGCGAGGTGGCGCATCGCCTTCTTCAGGTTTGCGTCGTCGAGGACGATCTTGCTCACGGGGTCGGCATAGCACGCGACGAGGTGGAACTGTAAGTTCCGACCCGGGGAGATATGGCATGGCAGGTACGTTCAGCGACCCGCAAGCCGAGATGCTGGATCGCGTTGCTGCGAAACTGCGCGATGACGAGCGTTTCGAGGCCCTCCTGGGCAGCGGCTCTCTCGCCTATGGCGGCTTCGACGAGCATTCGGACCTGGACCTTGTCGTCGTCACCCGGCCGGACAGTCATGCCGCCGTGATGACGGAGCGTCATGGACTCGCGTCCGGGCTCGGCGAGCTGTTGGCGGCTTTCACCGGTGAGCATGTGGGTGAGCCGCGATTGCTGATTTGCCTCTTCGGGCCTCCACTCCTCCATGTCGACCTCAAATTTGTCACCTTGGACGACCTCGATGGCCTCGCCGAGCGGCCCGTCATTCTGTGGGCACGCGAGGCCGGCGTCGTCGAACGTCGGCTCGCTGCAGCGCCCGTCCGGCCATCGGGCAGGGATCCGCAATGGTTCGAGGATCGGGCCTGGCTCTGGCTGCACTATGGAGCGACGAAATGGTTGAGGGGCGAATACTTCGAAGCCATCAGCACGCTCGACTTCTTTCGCGAGAAGGTGCTCGGACCGATGCTGCAACGGAACGCCGGAAGGCCCCAGCGAGGCGTGCGGCGGGTCGAGGGGTTGGCGCAGGCGGAAGCCAGATTGAGGCCCACGCTCGCCGGCTATGATCGTGCGGCCATAGGGCAGGCGCTGAAGCAGACGGCGGTTCTATATGTTGAACTTCGCGAGCTGGAGCCTCCGCTGGCACTTACGGCACACATGCCGGCCCTCTTGTTCGATTTGGTTGAAGGGATGTGACTTTGCCCGCGTCAGTGGTTACGCGTTTTGCCCCCAGCCCGACCGGCCTGCTTCATCTCGGCAGCGCCTACTCGGCGCTGATCGCCTGGACCCGGGCGCGCGAGGCCGGCGGCCGGTTCCTGGTGCGCATCGAGGACACCGACATCCGCCGCTGCCGGCGCGAGTACGAAACCGCGATCCTGGAGGACCTGAAATGGCTCGGCCTCGATTGGGATGGCGCGGTGCGCCGCCAGTCGGATCATTTCTCCGACTACGGCCACGAACTCGACCGGCTCGACGCCCGCGGCCTGGTCTATCCCTGCTTCTGCAGCCGCGCCGAGATCGAGCGTGAGGTCGCCGCCTCGGCCAGTGCTCCCCAGGGTCCCGACGGTCCGCTCTATCCCGGCACCTGCCGCCATCTCACGCCGGCCGAGCGCAAGCGGCGCATCGCGGCCGGTCGCGAGCTCTGCGTGCGGCTCGATTCGGCGCGCGCGGCGGCGGCTGCGGGCCCCTACGACTTCGTCGACGAGGGCCGCGGGCGCATGGACGGCCAGCCGCTGCTGATGGGCGACTTCGTCATCGCCCGCAAGGACACACCGACCAGCTATCACCTCTCGGTCACGGTCGACGATCACCTCCAGGGCGTCACCCTGGTGACGCGCGGCGAGGACATCCTGCCCTCGACCCACATCCATGTCCTGCTGCAGCGCCTGCTGGGCTACGAAACGCCGCTCTACGCCCATCACCGCCTGCTCACCGACGCGACCGGCCGGCGCCTGGCCAAGCGCGACCGGGATCTCACCGTGCGGTCGCTACGCGAAAGCGGCGCGAGTCCGGGAGAAGTGCGTCGCCGCGCACTGGCGGCGGCGGGCGGGCAGGCCTAACATTCCACGATGGACCGAACCGAAGAACTGGCCGTCGGGAGGCGGCTGCTCGGCCATATCGACGGCCGAACCACCGATCTCGCGGACTCCCTGTTCCGCAACCGCGTGATCGCCTATTCCAGCCGGGAGCGCGCGCACCTGGAGCGCGACCGGCTGTTCCGCGACCAACCGATCTTCATGGGCCTGTCGGCGCGCCTCGCCAGACCCGGCGACTACGTCACCGAGGACGTGGCCGGCATGCCGGTCCTGATGACGCGCGGCGGCGACGGCGGCATGAAGGCGTTCGCCAACATCTGCCGTCATCGTGCCGCGCCGGTGGCCGAGGGCTGCGGCAACGCGCGGGCCTTCACCTGCCCCTATCACGGCTGGACCTACGATCTCGCCGGCAAGCTGCTGGGTACGACGGACAAGGTGGGCTTCGCCGGGGTCGACCTTGCGAGTCACGGTCTGGTGCGTCTGCCGGCGGCCGAGCGCCACGGCATGCTGTTCGTGCGGCCGAAGCCCGTACAGCCGGGCGAAAGCGCGGACATCGACGTCGATGCCGGCCTCGGTCCGATGGCCGCCGATTTCGCGGCGCTCGAACTCGACACCTATCTCATGTTCTCGGCCGATCGCGTCGCGCCCCGCATCAACTGGAAGTTCGCGATCGACACCTTCCTCGAGGGCTACCACATCCCGCATCTGCACCGGAAAACCATCGCGCCATACTTCATCGGCAACTGTGGGACGTTCGACGGCGCCGGCCTGCACGGCCGCATGTGCGTGGCGCGCACATCGATCGATGCCGTGCGCGGCGTACCGGAAGCCGCGCGCAACTACCGGCCGCACGTCATTTCGGTCTATCAGCTCTTCCCCAACACGATCCTGATCTGGCAGGTCGACCACATCGAGATCTGGCGCGCCTTCCCCGGCCGCGACGATCCCAGCCGCTGCGACATAGAACTCACGATCTACAAGCCGGGGGACACGGACAGGCCGGATTCCTACTGGCAGAAGAACCGCGACATCGCCATCCGCACCGTAATCGAAGAAGACTTTCCGCTCGGCGAACGCATGCAGATCGGCTTCGAATCGGGTGCGGCCGAGGAAGTGCTCTACGGCCGCAACGAACCTTCGCTGGTCCACTTCCACCGTTCGATCCGCAACGCCCTCGGGGTTCCGGTTTGACGCAGCCCGAGCGGCTGCCCGACTTTCCGACGGGTGGCTGCGCGGTGGTGATCGGCGGTTCCGGCGGCATCGGCCGCGCCATCGCCGTCCAGCTCGCCGAACGCGGCTGCGACCTGGCGCTGAGCTATTTCAAGGGCGGTGCGCGCGCCGACGAGACGGCCTCGCTGGTGCGCAGCGCCGGCCAGGAAGTGCATGTCGGGCAGGTCGATCTGCGCGAGGAGGCCGACGTGCGCCGCTTCGTCGACCAGGCGGCCGAGCATTTCGGCGGCGTCCACACGGCGATCTACGCTGCCGGCCCCTATATCCCGATGCAGTTCATCGGCCAGCAGCCGGCCGCGGCCTTTCGCGAGGTGATGGAGCACGACGCGTTCGGCTGTTTCCATCTGATCCAGGCGGCGCTGCCGCATCTGCGCGTGAGCAAAGGCAGCTTCACGGCCATCGTGACGCCGGCCATCCGCCGCTACGCCGTCCGCGACATCCTGAGTGCGGCCCCAAAGGCTGCGATCGAGCAGCTGGTGAAGGGCCTCGCCGCCGAGGAGGGCCGCTTCGGCGTGCGCGCCAACGCCGTCGGCGTCGGCGTCATCACCGACGGGCTCTATCATGCGCTGGTGGAACGCGGTGACTTCGACCAGCGCTTCCTCGATGCCTCCCGCCAGGCCATGGCGCTGAAGCGCCTGGGCACCGCCGATGAGGTCGCCGAGGGCGTCGTCTTCCTCGCCTCGTCGCGCGCCCGCTGGATCACCGGCCAGACCCTGATGGTCGACGGTGGGTACGCGATCTAACGGAGACAACGACATGAAACGCACCAAGCCACCCTTCCGCGCCGATCAGGTCGGTTCCCTGTTGCGTAGCGCGGCCGTCAAGGAGGCGCGGACGAAGCGCGCCACCGGCGAGATCTCGCCGGCGCAGCTGAAGGCGGTCGAGGACGCCGAGATCACCAAGCTCGTGGCCAAGCAGGAGGCGATTGGCCTGCAGGGCGTGACCGACGGCGAATTCCGCCGGTCGTGGTGGCACTACGATTTCCTGGCCGGCCTCGACGGCGTCGAGCTGGTGAGCGTGGCCCAAGGCCTGCAGTTCAAGGGCACGGAGACCAAGGCCGAGGGTCTGCATGTCCACGGCAAGATCGGCTTCGCCGATCATCCCATGATCGAGCACTTCAAGTTCCTGAAGTCGGTGGCCAAAGCCACGCCCAAGATGACCATCCCGTCGCCCACGGCGCTGCACTATCGCGGCGGCCGGGCGGCGATCGAGAAATCGGTCTATCCCGAGATGGAGGCATTCTTCGACGATCTGGGAAAGGCCTATGCCAAGGCGGTGCGCGCGTTCGGCGAGGCGGGCTGCACCTACCTGCAGCTCGACGAGGTGTTCGTGGCCTATCTCTGCGATCCCGCGCAGCGCGACTACCTGCGGGGCCGCGGCGACGATCCGGACAAGCTCCTGCACGTCTACGCCGACCTGGTGAACGCCGCCGTCTCCGGCCGCACTCCGGGCATGACGATCTCGATGCATCTCTGCCGCGGCAACTTCCGCTCGACCTGGATGGCGCAGGGCGGCTACGAGCCGGTGGCCGACGTGCTGTTCAACAAGATGGGCGTCGATGCCTACTTCATGGAATACGACTCCGATCGTGCCGGCGGCTTCGAGCCGCTGCGGCTCCTGCCCAAGCACAAGCACGCCGTGCTCGGCCTCATGACCTCGAAGACCGGCGCGCTGGAGAGCAAGGAGCAGCTCGAGCGCCGCCTCGAGGAGGCCGCGAAGTTCACGTCGCTCGACCAGCTCTGCCTCAGCCCCCAGTGCGGCTTCGCCAGTACCGAGGAGGGCAACCTGCTGGCCGAAGCCGAGCAGTGGGCCAAGCTCGCGCGCTGCGTCGAAGTGGCCGAAGAGGTGTGGGGGTGAGCGTGGTCTTACCCATCCTCTACGGCAACCGCGAGTCCGGTCATTCCTACAAGGTGCGCCAGACGCTCGTCCTGCTCGGCGTGGCGCACGAATACCGCTACGTCGACCTCTTGCCGCCGCGCGCCGAACGCCGCGCCGATTTCGTCGCCGTGAGTCCTTACGGAGAGGTGCCCGTTTTCATCGACGAGGACGGCGTCCTGGCGCAGTCGAACGCCATATTGCTGCACCTTGTCCGCCGCAGCGGCCGGCTCGGTGGCGGCGCCGATCTCGAACGAACCACGCAATGGCTTTTCTGGGAGGCCAACCGCATCGGCTTTTCGCTGGCCAATCTCCGGTTCGCCCTGCGCTTTGCCAACGAGGATCCCGGCGTCGTCGCCATGCTGCGGCGCCGGACCGAGGCCGACCTCGACCGGCTGGCGCGGGAATTCGATCGCCGGCCCTTTCTTCTGGGCGAGGCCCTCGGCGTCGCGGACATCTCCTGCGCGGGCTATCTCTTCTTCGCCGACCAGGCCGAGGTCGATCTCGGCCGCTGGCCGTCGGTCGGCGCCTGGCTAGGCCGTCTCAGCGGGACGCCGGGATGGGCGCATCCCTACCAATTGATGGATTCCAGGGCGGCGACGTGATGCTGATCATCCTTGGAGGATTGCCGGGTACCGGGAAAACGACCATCGCCTGCGCCTTGGCGCAACGCCTGCAAGCCGTCCATGTGCGCGTCGATACGATCGAGCAGGCCCTGCGGTCCTGCGACGTGCTCAAGGCCGACGTCGGCCCGGCCGGCTATTTCGCGGCCTATGGAGTCGTCGAGGACAATCTCCGCGTCGGCAGGATCGTCATCGCCGATTCGGTCAATTCGCTGAAGATCATACGCGACGCCTGGCGCGCCATCGGCAAAGCCGCGTCCGTCGGTGTGGCCGAGGTCGAGGTGGTCTGCTCCGACAAGACCGAGCATCGGCGCCGGGTCGAGACGCGGACGGCCGACATCAACGGACACAGGCTGCCGACATGGCAGGACGTCGTGGATGGCGACTACGAGAAATGGGATCGCGAACGCATCGTCGTCGATACCACCCTGAAGAGCGTTGATGGCGCGGTGGCTGACCTGGCGGGCCGGCTTGCCGGTTGATCCGGAGCTGTAACACTGGGCAATGAATTGTCATTTCACCGCATACAGGTGAATCGGCGAGCATTGTGCGGTGGCAACGACAGTCGTTCTTCTCGCCGTCTTCATCATGATGATGGGAAATACGACGGTCCTCGCGACAGTGGGTCTGTTCGGCCGCAGCATCGGCCTGACCGAATTCCAGGTCGGCGCGATCATTTCGTCGTCCGCGGTGCTGTTTCTGCTCACCTCTTCGCGCTGGGGGCGGCTGGCCGACGAAAGGGGCCGGCGTCCCGTGATTCTCTCGGGTCTTGCCGGCGCCGCCGTCGCGCTCCTGCTGTTCGCCGGGCTGTTCACGTTGGAGAAGGGCGAAATCGACGTCTCCATCGCCTTTCTCGCGCTGCTCGGGGCTCGCGTGATCTACGGCGTGCTCTGCGGCGGGGTGCAGCCGGCGGCCATCGCCTATATGGCGGACATCACGGCCCATAGGGACCGATCGACGGGTGCTGCGATGGTTGGCGCGGCAGTTGGTCTTGGGAGCATGGCCGGTCCCGCGTTCGTGGCTCTCCTGGTGGGATGGGGCTTCGCCCTCCCTGTTCTGGTGGCCGGCATTCTTACCGTGCTGGCCGCTCTGGTCGTGCTCGCCGTCCTGCGGCAGACGGACCGGGCGCCCCTCGGCGATCGCGGTGAAGGCGAGCGCTGCTCTCGGGGAGATCAGCCCCTACCTCGTGCTCGCCTTTGTGATCCACTTCGCCTTTGCCGCGCTGCAGGCGACCAATGCCTTCTATATTCAGGACCTCCTCGAAATCGACACCATGGCCGCCGTTCAACACGCGAGCATGGCCAGCATGGTATTTGCCTCGTCCTCGTTCGCCATTCAGGCCGTTGCCGTCCGAGCGCTCGGGTGGACGCCTCGCACGCTCCTGTCGGTCGGCCTCGCCGCCTGCTTCTTGGCAAGTGTGGCCTGTCTGCTGGCGCCGGGCTTCGGTTGGTTGCTGGCTGCTTTCGGATTTCTGGGGGCGGGCTTTGCCTGGGCGCAATCCGGCCTGATGGCGGGCGCGTCACTCGCGAGCAGCGGCGACAGCCAGGGCCAGGCAGCCGGTCATTTGCAGGCGGCGATGGCTGCCGCCTGGATCGTGGGACCTCTGATCGGCGCGGCGGTCTATGAGGTCTCGATCAGGGGACCGCTCGCCTTGGCAGCCGGCGCGATGGCGTTCGGGATGGCGGGACTTCTCATCCGGAGGCGTGCCTGAGGCTATCGTCCTTCGAGCGCCTTGAGCACCCACACCTGCACTGTGTTCGATTCGAGGAACTCACGGGCGAGCTTGCGCTTGGCCGGATCGCGTGTGTCGCCGTCGATGATGGCGGTGAGGAGATCGCACTGGTAGGGGATCGCCACGGCTTCGGCGTAGCGAAGCGCCCCGTTGTGCCGCTTGTGAACGTAGACGCGCGTCCGGCCGAAGGCGTCGGTGACGCGGATGCGCTCGCCCGGTGCCACCGGCACGAACCTCGGGTCGAGGAGGCGGACGTCGACCGCCCGCTCCAGCGCCTCGTCGGTCGCGATGCCCTCCGGACAGTCGCCCGCGGGGCCGAGCCTTAGCCAGACATAGACGTCGTGGTCGTCGCCGCTGTAGGCGCGGCCCGGCGGCGCCTCTTTCGCGGAGAACGGCCAGGTGAACGGCCGCCAGCCGGCGGAGTCGGTGTAACCCAGCTTCATCTGCCGGTCGGCGAACCAGGCGATGCCGCCCAGCACGGCGGCCTGCGCCGCGGCCCACGCCAGATAGACGAGCGTTTGCCGGCTGAGTTTCATCCTGGGCCAACGGCGCCGGAAACGGGCTTGGCTTGCGGCATCGCATCTCCTCGATGGCCCCCGGAGCCTGACGCAGGATTGAAAATCGTCAATCCCGGAGAAAAGCCGGCGGTAAGACGCCCCTGTTACCTCTTCGGCACGAGCCCGACGCAACCCTGCGGACCCTGTGGGGGCGACCGGCCGCTCGAAGAGGAGCATAACCATGAAAATCTCAAGAGGTATCGTCGCGGCATTGCTGGGGACCACCATGCTCGCCGGCGCCGTCTCCGCCCAGCAGACGCCGGCAGCTCCGGCGCCGACGACGCAGCAGAAGGCCGAGGCCGCGCGCGACTTCATGAAGCTCTCGGCCGACGGTGCCGTCGCCTTCCGGGCCCTGCATATGGCGCGCATCGCCATTTTCGAGGCCGATCCGGCAGTGGCGAAGAAGCTGGTCGCCGACACGCGTGTGGCGCTGGCCAAGGCCAAGGTCGACTCGACCGCCTTCATGAAGGCCGAAGCCGAGCTCAAGGCGCCGAAGGGCATGAACGCCGCCCCGGCCGCCGCGTCCGGTCCGGCCGTCGCCTGGCTGCCGATCGACGGCCAGCTCACCCTGGGCGAGGACTTCGTGGCAACGCCTGCCAAGGCCGCGGCGGTCGCCGAGGCGAACAAGCATCTCGAGAAGGGCCAGCGCAAGGAGGCCGTCGAGAAGCTGCGGCTGGCCGACGTCAACGTGATGTTCTCCATGGCGCTGGCGCCGCTCGACCGGACGATCGCCGATGTCGATATGGCGGCGAAGCTCATGGACGAAGGCAAGTACTACGAAGCCAACGCCGCCATGAAGAAGGCCGAAGACGGCGTCCGCTACGACTCAGTCGCGATCGTCGCCGTGCCGCAGAAGGCAGGCGCGCCGAAGACCCAGTAACCGCTGCGATCAGGGAAACGGGATCGCCGGCCCCTGCGGGCCGGCGATCCTATTTTGCGCGTTCAGATCTGGTGCGCCATCGGCGGCGCCGGGATCGGGCGCACGCGCTCGTAGGCCGCCGCCGCGCGCAGCACCTGCGCATCGCGCGCGTGGCCGCCCACGATCTGCAGGCCGATCGGCAGGCCCTCGCGGTCGAGACCGCAGGGAATGGTGGCGGCAGGCTGACGCGTCAGGTTGAAGAGGAGCGTGAACGGCGTCCAGCCGATGTCGACGCCGTCGCCGCCCCACGCCGCGTTCTCGTTCACGGCGAAGGCCGTCATCGGCATGGTCGGCGTCAGCAGCAGATCGTACTTGGCCATGAACTGGTTCATGATCACGCCGACCTGTTGGCGCTGGTGGATCGCCGTCACCACCGCCTCCTGGCCGAGGTTGGCGCCGACTTCAGCGGCTTTCAGCAGGCCCGGGTCCATCAGCGCGCGCTTCTCGGGGCTGAAATTCTTCACCAGCAGGGCCACGTTCGACTGCCAGTGGGCGTTCAGGATCCGGCGCGGGTCGAGGCCCTGCAGGTCGGGCGAGTCCTCGATCACCCTTGCGCCCAGGGTCTTGAACACCGTGGCGGCGTGCTCGACGGCCACGGCCACGTCGCGGTCGATCCTGTCGCGCTCGACGAAGCCCAGGGTCGGTGAATAGGCGATGCGCAGATGTTTTACGCCCTTGTCGAAACCCTTGAGGTAATCCTCGGCATCGTCGGGCCGGCCGTAGAGATCGCGGCTGTCGGGCCGCGCCATGACGTTCATCATCATTGCTGCGTCGCGCACGGTACGGGTCATCGGCCCGATGTGCGAGAGCGTGCCTTGCGCCGAAGGCGGCCACAGCGGCACGCGCGCCTGCGTCGGCTTCAGGCCGAACAGCCCGGTGAAGGAGCAGGGGATGCGCACCGAGCCGGCGCCGTCGGTGCCGACCGCGAGGTTGCCCATGCCGACCGCTTCGGCGGCGACGCCGCCGCCCGACGAGCCGCCCGGCGTGCGCCCGATCTTCCAGGGATTGTGCGTGGCGCCGAAGAGACCCGAATCGGTCACGCCCTTCCAGCCGTATTCCGGCGAGGTCGTCTTGCCGAGCAGCACCGTGCCGGCTTCGCGCAGGCGCTGCGCCACCGGCGCATCGACGGTCCACGGCCCGTCGGGATCGGTGGCGAGGCTGCCCATGCGGGTCGGCATGCCCTTGGTCAGCACCATGTCCTTGATGGTGATGGGCACGCCGTCGATGTCGGAGAGCCGCTTGCCGCCCTTCTTCCAGCGCTTCTCCGCGGCGCGCGCCGCGCGCAGTGCCGAATCCGGGTCGAGATGCTGGAAGGCGTTGAGCTGGCCGTTGAAGGCGTCGATGCGGGCGAGCGCCGCCTTCGTCGCCTCGACCGGCGAGGCCTTGCGCGCCTTGTAGAGTTTCACCAGCTCGTGGGCGGGCATCATCGCAAGATCGGCGGTCATTGGTCGGTCTCCGGAAGGACGGGAAAGGTGAGCGGATGGGCCTCGGCATAGCGTGCCGCGGCGCGCAGCACGAGAGCATCGCGGTAGTGGCCCGACACGATCTGCAGGCCGACCGGCAGGCCCTCGCTGCAGAGCCCGCAGGGCACGGTCGCCGCGGGATGGCGGGTGAGGTTGAATTGCGGGGTGTACGGCGACCACTGGGCGTTGGGCTTGCCGTCCGGTCCGTCGGGCAGGTTCCTGCCCGCCGCGAAGGGCTTTACCGCGACGGTGGGGGTCAGCAGCAGGTCGTACTTGGCGAAGAACAGGTTCCAGGCGATGGCGAGTTCGCGCCTCGTCACCTGGGCGTTCACCACGTCCTGCAGCGAATAGCGCAGGCCCGCCTTGGCGCCTGCCAGCAGGCTGGGATCGAATTCGTGGTGGCGCTCCTCGGGATAGAGCTGCAGCAGGCGCTGCAGGGCGGCCAGCCAATGGATCACGAAACTGCGGCCGGCCTCGGGATAGGGAAAGGGCGCCTCGGCCTCCTCGACCTTGCAGCCCAGCGCCTCGAACTGCCGCGCCGCCTTGGTCACCATCGCGGCGACCTCGATGTCGAGCGGGTGTTCGCCGAAGCGCAGCACGAAGCCCACCCTGAGCTTCTTCAGCTTGCCGCCGGCCTTCTTCGCGTAGTCGATGCCGTCGGCCGGCAGGGCGCAGGCATCGCGCGCGTCCGGGCGGGCGATCGCATTCATCATCAGCGCGCAGTCGAGCGCGGTGCGGGCCATCGGACCGGTGTTGGCGAGATCGCCGGTCATCGAGGGCGGCCACGCAGGCACGCGGCCGAACGTGGCTTTCAGTCCGACGAGGCCGTTGAAGCTCGCCGGAATGCGCACCGAGCCGCCGCCGTCGGTGCCGATGGCGATCGGCCCCAGGCCCGCGGCCAGCGCGGCGCCGGCGCCGCCCGACGAGCCGCCCGGCGTGCAGTCCGTGTTCCACGGGTTGCGCGAGATGCCGTGCAGTGGCGAATCGGTCACGCCCTTGTGGCCGTATTCGGAGCTGGTGCTCTGGGCGAAGACGATGGCGCCGGCTTCGCGCAGCCGGGCGACGGCGGGTGCATCCTCGGCGGCCGGAGTCTTGCCGGCGAGCTTGCTGCCCATGCTGTGCGGCCAGCCCTTCACCCGTACCAGCTCCTTGATCGAGACCGGCACGCCGTCGAGCGGCGACAGCGGCTCGCCCTTTTTCCAGCGCTTCTCCGAGGCGCGGGCGACGGCGAGCGACTTCTCGGCGTCGATGCGGCAGAGCGCATTGATCCGCGGGCCCACCGTCTCGGCCCGCGCCAGCACCGCCTTCATGGTCTCGACCGGCGAGGCCTTGCCCTTGCGATAGAGCCTGGCCAGTTCCGCCGCGGTCGCCTGGGTCAGGTCCTGGGTCATGCCGCTTTCCCCTTCGTCGGTCCCCGGGCGGCGCGGTACTGGCGCGCGAGCTGTTCGGCCTGGTATTCGGCGGCCAGCGCCTGCTCGGTGCGGCCCAACTTGCGATAGAGACCGGCCAGCGCCCGCTTGGTGGCCGCCACCGTCGGCCGCTCGCGCTCGTCGGCCTGCAGGATCGCCATCGCCGCATCGTTCCAGTCGGCGCGTATCAGGGCGTCGAGGTGGATGGCGCCGAACAGCGCGCGCTGGGCGATGCTGCCGCCGATCGACGACAGGTGCGGGACCGCCTGGCCGAGCATCCGCGCGGCATCCGCGCAATCACCCTTGGCGTGAGCGGCGAGACCGTGCGCGGCCGGCACCGCGCAATCGGCCCAGGCCTCGCGCTCGAACGGCCTGGCGCGCTCGGCGCGATCCTCCAGGCTCGCCAGCATTTCGGTGACGGCGCTCTGCTCGCCGGCCCGGGCGAGGCCGTAGAGATACTGCAGGTCGAGGAAGGGCGAGAAGTGCTCGTGCAGGCGGGGCTTGAGATAGGTCGCCACGTCGGCCCAGCGGTCGCCCACGTCGACCCCGCGCAGTTCGAGGCGCGCCAGCAGCGAGATGGCGTTGATCTGGTCCTCGGAGAATTCCTTCCACACGCCCCAGACCCGCCTGTCGTAGAGCTGAAGCGCCGCGTCGGTGCGGTCGAGGTCGATCAGGAACAGCGCGAGATGCCACCACAGATGGGTGTACATGAAGGAGTTGCAGCTCTCCCACGTGTCCGACACCGACTCGAGGAATGCGACGCCTTCCTGCATCCTGCCGCGCGCTTCCAGGCAATGGGCGACGGCGTGGTGCGCCCACGGATCGCGGCGGTCGAGCGCGATCGCCTTGCGCGCCGCCGTCTCGGCTTCGTCGAGGCGATTGCACTCCTCGAGGCCGAAAGCGTACATCGCCCAGACGTAACGGTTGTCGCCGTTGGCCGGCACGATGCGTTCGCCGATGCGCAGGATCCCCTCGGCGTCGCCGTGGCCGAAGGCATGAAGCTGGCCGACCTTGGCGGCCAGCAGGTCGCGCGGCCATTGCGCGACCAGGTCCTCGTGGATCTTCTGGGCGGTCGGGGTCTCGCCCGCGAGCCAGGCCTCGCTGGCGGCGAGCCACGCCAGTTCGCGGGCGTTGGCGCCGGCCGACATCGTCCTGGCGCGGGCCACGTACCGCCTGGCGGCCTCGAAGCCCTCGGCGGAATTCATCGACAGCACGAGGTTGGCCGCGATCAGCGGCAGCAGCACGCACTTCTCTTCCTTGTCGGCAGCGGCGACGAATTCCGCGAGACGGTTGCCGAAGGCCAGCCACTCTTCGCGGACGAAATCGAGCGCCGCGACCGCGTCCGCATCGGCGTTGCTCACCTCCAACCCTTGACCGTCGCGTGTCACGCACTGCCCCCGTTTTCGTTGCGCAAGCTTCGCATGCCGTGCGACCTTGGGCAAAATTTCGGGAGGAAATAATGAAGCGTCGCCATCTGCTGGGCTCGGCCGCCGCATCGGCCGGCCTGCTCGCCCTGTCGCATCCGGCGCGGGCGCAGGCCTATCCCGACAAGCCGATCCGCTTCGTCGTGCCCTATGCGCCGGGCGGCGCCACCGACACTTCGGCCCGTATCGCCGCGGAATATCTCACAGGCAAGCTCGGCCAGCAGGTGATGGTCGACAACAAGCCGGGCGGCGGCACCATCATCGCCACCGAGATCGTGGCCAAGGCCAAGCCCGACGGCTACACGATCCCGCCAAGGACTTCGCGCCGGTCGTGAGCTTCGTCGACATGCCGCTGGTGCTGGCGGCCAACAAGGACGCGCCCTTCAAGACCATGGCCGAAATGATCGCCTGGGTGAAAGCCCAGCCCGGACCGGTCAGCTACGCCTCGGCCGGCAACGCCAGCATGCCGCATCTGTGGGCGGAGATGCTGAAGCTGCATCTCGGCATCAAGCTCGAGCACATCGGCTACAAGGGCAGCGCCGATGCGATGAAGGACGTGCTGGGCGGCCACGTGAAGATCTTCTCCGACACCCTGCTGCCGACCGGCCTCGCAGTGAGGGACGGCCGCCTGCGCGGGCTCGTCGTGGCGGCGAGCGAACGCGTGCCGATGCTGCCCGACGTGCCGACGGTGAAGGAGGTGGGCCTGCCCGGCATGGAAGGCGCGGTGTATTTCGGCGTGCTGGCGCCGGCCGGCACGCCCGCCGCCGTGGTCGCGACCCTGAACAAGGCGTTCAACGAGATGCTGGCCGATCCTGCCCCGCGCAAGCGCCTGGTCGATCTCGGCTTCCGGCCGATCGGCGGCCAGGGCGCGGACTATGGAAAGTGGATCGCCACCGAAACCGTGAAATGGCGCAAGGTCATCAAGGACTCCAACATCACGCCGCCCGCCTGAGTCCTGCGCGATTGGAGTCCGCCCGGGTCGACTACGACTTGGGGGAGCCGCCGAGGAAGCAGAAGATGATGCCGCTCGCACCGGCGCAGATGTGGCTGTTGCCGTCGGGCGCGAGCTGCTTCAGCACGACCCTGGGCGGCACCGGCACCCAGCGGCCGTTGAGCAGCGCGTACCACATGCCGTCGTCCTTCTGGTAGGCGCGGGTCGGGCGGCAGTCGCCCTGGACGCCGTCCTTGGTGCCGTTGCAGCACGATGCATTGGAGCCGGGCTGCTTCAGCCTTTCGTACCAGTCGTGATTTTCGGCATGGCCTTGGCCGTGATGACCATCTTGCGCCATCGCGGTCGGGCAGGCGAAGGCCGCAGTCAGGGCGGCAATGGGCAAACAACGCGGCATGAGGGCTGCCACCTTTCGCAGTGTCAGCCGAGCCGGCAACGTATTCGAGGCGACGCGCCGTCGCTCAGCCGATTCCGTTGAAGAAATCATACTCCTTTCTCAGGCCGGAGACGATGGGGATGAAGTCCGGATCGTCGGCCGAGAGCATGCCGTGGCGAACGAAGAAATCGATCAGCACCAGGTTGCAGTTGTATTTGAAGTCGGTGGTGTCGCGCACGGTCTCGAACACGCGCCGGGCCGGCCACAGTTCGAAGGAATGGACCTCGCCGTCGTTGGCCCGCGGCGTGAAGCCGTCGGGCAGTTCGAGGTCGAAGCAGGTCATGACGTCGGGCTTGAGCTGGGCGCCCGACTGGCTCCAGTAGGAGACGTAGCCCACGGCCCTGGCCTGACGCGCGAGTTCGGGCGGGATCGAGGCCTCCTCGCCGCATTCCTTGATCAGGTTGTCGTGCAGCCCGATGCCGGCGGGCTGGCCGCCGGCCACGGTGTTGTCGAGTTCGCCGGGGAAGGTCGGCTTGCTGTAGGACCGCCGCGGCACCCAGATGTGCAGCCCGTCCGCACGCCGCACGTAGCCTGTCATGTGCGGCCCGAAAGCCCGTACGCCGAACCATGGCACCGCGGCGCGCTCCATTTCGAGCAGGGCCGGGCGCGTGAATTCCCAGGTGACGGCATAGGCCTCCTCGCGCCACAGGCCCTTGAAGTGACCTTGATCGCGCAACTCCAGCAGGAAGGTGCGCACCGCCGCGCTGCGCTTCTGCGGCGTGTCGAGGGCGGGATCGAGATGCCAGGCCTTGTCGCGATGGCTGAAGAGGGCAGGCCGGGCGGCGAGGGCGGCGGCGAAGTCGCGATGGACGAAGCCCGCCCGCTCGGTGCCGACGAACCACGGCTCGAACTGGGAGAGCCGGGCGTTGTTGCAGCGCTTCAGATGGTCGAGAAAGGACATGGTAGCGGGAGATAGCATAGGATCGGCGGCATGACAGAAGACGAACTGCAGAAGCTCCTCGAGAAGACCCTGCCGGCGGCCGACCTGCATGGGCTGTTCGTCGAGGAATGCCGGGACCAGGACGTGCGGCTGCGCTTCTCTCTCGCAGCCGGCGAGGCCTGGTCGATGCCGGCGCTGCTGTCGCTGGTCGACACCGCGCTCCGTGCCGCGGCAGGCCCGGAGGCGCGGCTCACGCATCTCAACGTCACGGTGCTGAAGCCGGCGCAGGCCGCCGACGTCCTGGCGCTGTCGCGCGTCATTCGTCGCGACGGTGAGTCATTTCATGCCGAGGCCTGGCTGTTCAGCCACGCCGCCATCGATCCCGTGCTGCACGCGACCGCGAGTCTCGCGATCCGACCGCGTTAGGCCGCCTCTTTCCAGGCCGAGTCCACGACGGTGACGATGTCGCGCATGATCTGCGTGAGGTCGAAATCCTTGGGCGTGTAGACGCGCGCCACGCCCGCCTTGATCAGTGCCTCGGCGTCGGCCGGCGGGATGATGCCGCCCACCACCACCGGCACGTCGCCGATGCCGGCGGCGCTGAGGCCGGCCAGCACGTCGCCGACCAGCGAGACATGGCCGCCCGACAGGATCGAGAGCCCGACCACGTGCACGCTCTCCTCGAGGGCTGCGTTCACGATGCGCTCGGGCGTGAGCCGGATGCCCTCGTAGACCACCTCCATGCCGCAGTCGCGGGCGCGCACGGCGATCTGTTCGGCGCCGTTGGAATGGCCGTCGAGGCCGGGCTTGCCGACCAGGATCTTTATGCGCCGGCCGAGGCGGCGGGACACGGTATCGACCTCGCGGCGCACGGCCTCGAGCCTGCCGTCGCTGACGCCGGCGGCGCGGGCGACGCCGGTCGGCGCGCGATATTCGCCGAACACGGCGCGCAGCGTGTCGGTCCACTCGCCGGTGGTGACGCCGGCCTGGGCGCAGGCGATCGAGGCCGGCATGACGTTGCGGTCTTCCTTCGCGGCCGAGGCGAGTTCGGCCAGCGCCTTCTTCACGGCGGCCGCATCGCGGGCCGCGCGCCAGGCCTTCAGCCGCTCGATCTGCCCGCTCTCGACCGAGGCGTCGACGGTCATGATCGAGCCTTCGCCCGCCGACAGCGGCGAGGGAGCACCTTCGGTGAAGGCGTTGACGCCGACCACGGTCTGCTCGCCGGCCTCGATGGCCGCGAGCCGCTTGAGGTTCGATTCGACCAGGCGCTGCTTCATGTAGGCCGCCTCGATGGCCGCCACCGCACCACCGATGTCGTCGATGCGCGCCATTTCGGCCAGCGTCTCCGCTTTCAGCGATGCGACCTTGGCGGCGATCTCGGTGCTGCCGTCGAAGATGTCGCCGTATTCCAGAAGGTCGGTCTCGAAGGCCACGATCTGCTGCAGCCGGAGCGACCATTGCTGGTCCCACGGCCGCGGCAGGCCGAGCGCCTCGTTCCATGCCGGCAGCTGCACCGACCGGGCGCGGGCGTTCTTGCTCATCACCACGGCCAGCATTTCCAGGAGGATGCGGTAGACGTTGTTCTCGGGCTGCTGCTCGGTGAGGCCGAGCGAATTCACCTGCACGCCGTAGCGGAACAGCCGCTGCTTGGCGTCGGTGACGCCGTAGCGGTTGAGGGTGATGTCGTCCCACAGCTCGGCGAAGGTCCGCATCTTGCACATCTCGGTGACGAAGCGGATGCCGGCGTTCACGAAGAAGGAGATGCGCCCCACCACCTGTGGGAAGTCCGAATCGGGTACCTGGCCGCGCGCGCGCACCGCGTCGAGCACGGCAATCGCGTTGGCCAGCGAAAAGGCCAGCTCCTGCACCGGCGTCGCGCCCGCTTCCTGCAGGTGATAGCTGCAGACGTTCATCGGGTTCCACTTGGGAACCTCGCGATAGGTGAAGCCGATCGTGTCGGCCGTCAGCCGGAGCGACGGCTCGGGCGGAAAGATGTAGGTCCCGCGCGAAAGATATTCCTTGATGATGTCGTTCTGGGTCGTGCCCTGCAGCGCCGCTCGTGCCACACCCTGCGCTTCGCCCGCCGCAATATAAAGAGAGAGCAGCCATGCCGCCGGGGCGTTGATGGTCATCGACGTGTTCATCTTGTCGAGCGGGATGCCGTCGAACAGCGTGCGCATGTCGCCGAGATGGCTGATCGGCACGCCGACCTTGCCGACCTCGCCGCGGGCCAGCGCATGGTCGCTGTCGTAGCCCGTCTGGGTCGGCAGATCGAAGGCGACGCTGAGCCCGGTCTGGCCGCGTGCCAGGTTGGTGCGGTAGAGCTCGTTCGATTTCTCGGCCGTCGAGTGGCCGGCGTAGGTGCGGATCAGCCAGGGCCGATCCTTTTGGGGCGCTTCGCGGGTTGTTTTGGTCATGGTGGCGACTGCTGGCAGGGTTGACGTACACTCACCTACACCAATAGATGCTGCACCGCAGCATGGAATATCTCGCAATGCAGCCGAACGATCCGGGCCATTCTTGAGCGATACCGCGTCCCCATGGCATCAGGCGGGAGGGGGCCAGACGACGGGGAGCGCGCCCGAAGGGGGATCTGCGCCGACCCGGCCGGATCTGACCCCCAGCCGACCCGTCTATGACGGCGGGTTGGGCGAACTCTACGCCCTCTATCTCCGCCATGTCGTGCTCATGGTCCTCACGCTCGGTTGGTCGCGCTTCTGGGGCCGCACCCGGCTGCGCCGCTATCTGTGGAACCACCTCGCGGTCCTGGGCGACCGTTTCGAATATCGCGGCCTCGGGCGCGAACTGCTGATCGGCTTCCTGCTGGCGGTCGTGTTGCTCGCCGCCTGGGCCGGCTTGATGTGGCTGGTCTGGGTCCACGTCTTCCACGAAAGGCCGTTCGCCAGTTTCGGGATGTTCGACATCTTCTCGCTGTCGGTGGCGCTGATCGGCTTTCCGCTCGCCTACGTCGGCCACTATGCCGGCCTGCGCTACAAGCTCTCGCGCACGCGCTGGCGCGGCATCCGCTGCGGCATGGCGGGGTCGGCCTGGCATTACGGCGTCGTGGCGACGTTCCTGCACTTCGCGAACGCCATGACCGGCCAGCTGCTGACCCCGGTCGTGTCGGTCAATCTCGCGCGTCCGCGCATATCGAACGCCCGGCTCGGCACGCTGCCGCTCGCCTTCGTCGGCAACGCCGGCGACATCTACGGCCGCTTCCTTGGCTACTATTTCCTGAACATCGTGGCATGGCTCGTGGCCATCGTCGCGGCCTTCGCCATCATCGGCGGCACCGCCGAGGAATTCGGCATCTCGTCCGACGAGTTCTTCAAGCTGTTCACCGAGCCCAGCCTGCGCACCGTCCTGGTCGCGGCCGCCATCGCCGTCGGCGTCTACCTCGTCTTCAGCCTGCTGATCCTGCCCCTGCGCTGCTGGTGGCAGGCCTACTGGTTCCGCTATCTCGTGTCGCACAGCCGGGCCGGCAACGTGCTGTTCGCGACCGCGATCACGACGCGGCAGATGTGGGGCTTCCTGGTCCTGAACTACCTGATCGTCCTGCTGACCCTGGGCCTCGGCTGGCCGTGGGTCATGCATCGCACGCTCCGGCTGATCGCCGCCGAACTCTGGCTCTACGGCGCGCCCGACGGCGCCTCGATCGGTCAGCCGCCCTACCGCGGCCCGGGTTTCGGCGAGGGCCTGCTCGACATGTTCGACGTGAGCGGGATCTGACGATGACCGCTTCCTCCCGCTTCTACGACGGCGCGACCGCCGGGGTGCAAGAGGTCGGCGTGCGGGCGACGGCCGGCGAGCTGATCATCTTCCGTCCCGCCGATTCGGGCATCGTCGCGCGCTGGCCGATCGGCGAACTCGCCGTGCTGGGCGACGCCGGCCACGAGCGGGCGCCGCCGGTCGTGCGCCGGGGCGGAGAGGCCCGCCTGGTCGTCGAGGATCCCGAGCTGCGGCAGCAGCTTGCCGCCCTCGTGCCCCAGCTCGCGGCGCTCGCCGGCCTGCCGGCGCCGGTGGGCCGGCGGGTGGCGATGCTGGGCGCCACGCTGGCGGCGATGGTCGGGCTGTTCTGGGTCGTCGTCGACTACGGCACCGAATATGCCGCGCCCTGGCTGCCCTACAGCCTGCAGGCCAAGCTCGGCGAGACCGTGTTCGACGAGCTGGTCGCCGACAAGGACGAATGCCACGGCAAGCGCGGGCTGGAGGCGATCAACGATCTCGCCAACGAACTCGCCCGGGCGGCGGGCTATGAGCACGAGGTCACGGTGCACATCGTCGAAGGTGGGCCAGTCAACGCCTTCACCCTGCCGGGCGGCATCCTGGTCTTCTATTCCGACCTGATCGAGCAGGCCAAGGACCGCTCGCAGGTCGCCGGCGTGCTGGCGCACGAGATCGGCCACGTCGTGCATCACCATCCGATCAAGGGGATCGCCCGCCAGTACGGCATCGACCTGCTGGCGAAGCTGGTGAGCGGCGGCTACTCTGATCTGTTGAACACCTTGACCTCGGGCGGCAACATCCTGCTGGCGCTGCGCAACGGCCGCACCTTCGAGCGCGAGGCCGATGCCACCGGCGTCGCCCTGCTCGAGAAACTCGGGCTCAGGGCCGACGGCATCGCCGGCTTCTTCGAACAGATGCTGGAGAAGGAACCCAAGGACGCCGCGTCGGCCGCCGGCATCTGGTCGAGCCATCCACCGACGCGTGAACGCATCGCCGCCACCACGCGCCCGGCCGCCGGCCGGCCGGCCTTCAGCGACGCCGGCTGGAAGGCGCTGCGGGACGTTTGCAAGTAGCTGTGGCGCTCACGATCGTCCTCGCAACGGCGTGCGACCAGCCCGGCATCACCGAGTCCGACCGCCTCTACGCCGAGGCGCTGGAGCTCCGCGGCTGTCGCGTCGCGGGCGCGCCCTGGGACGGCTCGCGCGCGGCCTTCGCCGGTGCCGACGCCGTCGTGATCCGCTCGACCTGGGGCTACTACCGTGCGCTCGATCGGTTCCGCGACTGGACGGAGGCGATGGCCATCGCGACGCGCCTCTTCAATCCCATAAGTCTGGTGCGCTGGAACCTGCGCAAGGATTACGTCGGCAAGCTCGCGGCCGCGGGCGTTCGCGTGCCGCGATCGCATTTCGTGGCTTGCGAGGCCGTGGCCATAGACAGAGTGCTGGCCGGCGCGGGCTGGGACCGGGCCGTGGTGAAACCCGCGGCCGGCGCGTCGGGCCATTCCGTCGAACTGCTGACGCGCGCCACGCTGGCCGAGCAGGTTGCCGGACTCTCGGACGAGGCGCGCACTTCGGGCGTGGTGGTGCAGGAGTTCCTGCCCGAGATCGCCGAGGGCGAGCTGTCGCTGGTCTATTTCGACGGCGCCTTCAGCCATGCCATCCGCAAGCGTCCGCCGCCCGGTGAGTTCCGCAGCAACTCGCGTTATGGCCCGACGCGCAACGCCGAGACGCCGGCGCCCGAGGTGGCGCAGCAGGGGGCGGCCTGTCTGCGCGCGCTGCCCGAGATGCCGCTCTATGCGCGCGTCGACGGCGTGGTCCGCGATGGCGTGCTGATCGTGATCGAGGTCGAGGCGCTGGAGCCTGCGCTCTTCATGGAGTTCGATCCGCCGTCGGCCGAGCGCTTCGCCGACGCCACTTTGCGGCGGCTTCACGGCGGCGTGGGCCTGCGCAGGCCTTGACCGCTCGGGCGTCCGTCGGCTGTAGTCGGTGCCGTCGTGGCGGAGAGCAGGGCATGCGGGGCGGGTTGATTGGCCGGATCGGGTGCCTCTTGGGCGTCGTTGCGCTGGCGCTGGGCACGTTCGCAGGCGCCGCGGTCGCGCAGAGCAATCCCAGGGCGCTCGTCTATCAGCTCATCGACCAGCTGCAGACCGGCCAGCCGCGCCCGGTTGACCTCTCGCCGGCGGTGCGCAAGGTGATTGCCGACCAGACCGGCGACAGCGGCATATACCCTTCGCTGGCGCGGCTCGGCGTGGTCACCCACGTCAAGATCGACACCACCACGCCGATGCAACGTGGCACCGTCTATTCGGTGACGGCGACGCACGACAAGGGCGTCTCGACCTGGCAGGTCGGCATCGCCGCCGATACCCGGCGCATCGAGTACGTCGAGTTCAAGATCGCCAGGAGCACGGCATCGCCGCCGGTGGAAGCCGCGAAACCGACGGCCAAATCGCTGGCGCCGCGCGCCGATGCGACACCGCAGCCGTCCTATGCGCCTGCGGCGCCTGCGCCTGTGCCGCGCACGGCGAGCCCCGCTGAAATCTCGGCGGCCTGCCGGAAATTCCCCAACCTCTGCTGAGGAGCGCGTCGTGACGCTGCGCCGCGAGGTATTGTTCGGTGGTCTTCTGGTCCTCGCCTTCGGCGGCGGCGCGACGTGCGCCTGCCTGCCGCAAGCAAGGGCCCAGGGCGCGCAGACGCCGCACACGCTGGGCTGCCTGCTGGCCGATGCCGACGTCGAGCGCGTCTATCCGCAGGGCGCCGCCACGGGGCAATATCGCAACGGGCAGGAGCCGCTGATCGGCAGTTCCGGCAACCGCGACTTCGACCGCGCGCTCGCCCAGACGCTGGCCAGGTGCGCCGACCTGATGGAGGTGCTGCCGGGCTTCGCCTTCTTCGACGATCACAACGGCCTCAACGCCTACGCCACCAACAGGGTGCGCATGCAGCGCGCCGACGGCACCGTGCTGATGGGCCAGCGCCTGCTGGCGCGTCTGCTGCGCCAGCCCGAAGCGCCCGACGCCTGCGTCGCCGCCGTCTGCGCCCACGAGTTCGGCCACATCCTGCAATACAAGCTCGGCCTCGCCGACCGCCTGAAGAAGGGCCAGCCGACGGTCAAGCGCGTCGAACTGCAGGCCGATTTCTTCGCCGGTTATTTCGCCGGCACGCGCAAGCGGGAGCGCCAGGCGTTTCCCGCCGCGGTCTTCGCCATGACGCAGTTCACCTTCGGCGACAACATGGTGCAGAGCCCCAGCCATCACGGCACGGCCGACGAGCGTGCCGCCGCCGTCGTCAGGGGGTTCGAGGCCGCCTACCGCCAGAAGCAGAACCTGGCCGATGCGATCGACACCAGCCTGCGCTACGTCTCGACGCTGTAGCGCGCCTTCCGCGGCATCCTACATTGTCGGCGGCAGGTCCTTCAGGGCGTCGTTCGCGACGGGGGTCATCTTCTTGCAGAAGTCCTTCTTGTCTTTCTTGGCTTCGTCTTCCAGCGCGTCGTAGACCTTGTTGAGCTTGCGGTCGGCGATATCGAGCTGCTTCTCCGCCCATTCGATCCAGAATTCGAGCCGCTTCTCCTGCTCCTTGGTAAGGTCGAGGTCGCAGACCTCGATGGCGACATCGATGACGTAGAGGCCGAGCACCATCTTCTCGGCGTCCGCCCTGGTCAGCGTCTGGGCCGAGGCGGCCAGAGGCAGCAGGAGGATTGCCAGCAGCTGGACGAGGAAGCGGGTCATCGAAAACTCCGTGCATTGGAAGGCGAATTGCCGGAGAACTCCTGTCCGGCCCGAGCATTTCCGCTTTTGACCCAAAGCCGATGCCAGCGCCACCGGAAAGCCGCCGCAGTCGTCGAATGACGTCGCCGGCGCGCGTCGAGGATAGGAATTTATCTTGACATTATAGGATTTACCCCCTATATGTCCGGCTACGATCACTCCGGCCCTTCCGTTTGTCTTCTGCGAATCCGGTCGGAATGTCGGTGAAAAAACAGCCGAAGTCGATTCCCGGGATGCCCGCTTCCGGCGGACATCGGTTCCGGCGATAGGATCGGAAAACGCCAAGCAACCGAAGGACTTGGCACCAGTTCGGCGGGACGGCGCGGGGGCGGGGTTGAGTTTTTTGTTTTTCCGCCACTGCGGCGGACTCTCACCCCTCCAGCCGCTGCCCGCCGATCCGGCAGTCCTTGAGGATCTCCGGCCGGAAGGCGAGGCCGTGGCCCGGCCGTTCGGGCGGGCTCATGGTGCCGGCCTTGGACGGCAGCACCGGCTCGATCCAGAGGTCGTCGTTCCAGTCCATGTATTCGAGGTAGCTCGCGTTGGGGATCGAGGCCATGAGATGCACCAGGGTCTCGTGGAAGAGATGCGGCGCGAGGCGGATGCCCCAGGGCTCGGCGGCCGCCGCGATCTTGCGCAACTCGCTATAACCGCCGCGCATCGGGTCGGGCTGCAGGATCGGCGTGCTGGGATGCTCGAAGAAAGGCCTGAGGTCGTTCCGGCCGAAATGGCTCTCGCCGCCCACGACACGGGTTTTCAGGGCGGCGGCGATGCGGCGGTAGCCGGCGAAGTCCTCGGCGATCACCGGCTCCTCCAGCCAGTAGGGATCGAACTCGTCGATGCGGTGGCCGGCCTGGATGGCCGTGTCAGCGTCCCAGCCCATGTTGACGTCGATCATGATCTCGATGCCGCCGCCCATCGCCTCGCGCATCGCCTTCACGTTCTCGACGTCCTCGCGCCACGGCCTGATGTGCGCGACCTGCATCTTGATGGCCTTGAGTCCTTGGGCCGTGAACTCGCGGGCGCGGGCGATCATGCCGTCGCGGCCGAGGCCGCGGAACACGCCCGAGCCGTAGGCCGGCACCTCGGTGCGGGCCGCGCCCCACAGGCGGAACAGCGGCAGGCCGGCGCGCTTGCCGACGATGTCCCACAGTGCCATGTCGACGGCGCTTTGCGCGAACACAGTGACGCCCATGCGGCCCAGCCAGAAGTTGCTCTTGTAGAGCGTCTGCCAGATCGCCTCGACCTCGGTGGCGTCGCGGCCGATCACATGCGGCGCGATCAGTTCCTTTACGCAGGCATCGAGCGTGTGCAGCCCGCCGCGCAGCGGCATCAGGTAGCTCATGCCGACGAGCCCGCCCTGGGTCTCGATCTCGAGCACGAAGATGTCGCGCTTGGATGCCGAGAGGATGCCGGCGGCCGGCGCGGCGCCTCTCCACGGCACCTGGAGGAGGGTCGTGCGCAGTTCGGTGATGGTGGTGGCGGTGGTCATCGGGCGTGTCTCCCATGTCCTATCTAATGGGTCTTTGGCCCACTATGATGCGCGCCGCATGAACCAGTCCAACCGCATCTATCTCTTCGACACCACCCTGCGAGACGGCGCCCAGACCCAGGGAGTGGATTTCACCGTGGCCGACAAGGTGGCGATCGCGCGCGAGCTCGACCGGCTCGGCATCGACTATATCGAGGGCGGCTGGCCCGGCGCCAACCCGACCGACGACCGCTTCTTCGCCGATCCGCCGGCGTTCGAGACCGCGAAGTTCACGGCCTTCGGCATGACCCGCCGGGCCGGCCGCAGCGCCGCCAACGACCCCGGCCTCGCCGCCATCCTGCAGACCAAGGCGCGCAACGTCTGCATGGTCGGCAAGACCTGGGACTTCCACGTCGACGTGGCGCTCGAGATAGACCGGGCCGAATATCTCGAGATGATTGCCGATTCCCTCGCCTATGCCGGTACGCGCATGGACGAGACGATGTTCGACGCCGAGCATTTCTTCGACGGCTACAAGGCCAACCCGGACTATGCCATGGCCTGCCTCGCCGCCGCCGAGAAGGCGGGCGCGCGCTGGCTGGTGCTGTGCGACACCAATGGCGGGACCCTGCCGCACGAGATCGAGCGCATCGTGGGCGAGGTCGCGAAGAAGATTCCGGGCGACCGTCTCGGCATCCACACCCACAACGACACCGAGAACGCCGTTGCCAATACGCTGGCGGCGGTGCGTGCCGGCGTGCGCCAGGTTCAGGGCACGATCAATGGCCTCGGCGAGCGCTGCGGCAATGCCAACATGATCGCGCTCATTCCCAACCTCGTGCTCAAGATGGGCTTCGAGACGGGCCTGAAGGAGGGCGCGCTGTCGCGACTCACGCATCTATCGCGCCTGCTCGACGACCGGCTGAACGTCGTGCCCAACCGCAGCGCCGCCTACGTCGGCACCCGCGCCTTCGCCCACAAGGGCGGGCTGCACGTCTCGGCGGTCGAGAAGGACCCACGCACCTACGAGCACGTCGATCCCGAAACGGTCGGCAACCAGCGCATCATCGTCGTCAGCGACCAGGCTGGCCGCTCCAACATCATGGCGCGCTTCCGCCAGATCGGGCTCGAGGTCGATCCCAAGGATCCGGGCGTCGCGCGGCTCTTGGAGATCGTCAAGGAACGCGAGGCCGAGGGCTATGCCTACGACGGCGCCGACGCGTCGTTCGAGCTCCTGGCGCGACATGAACTCCATACAGTGCCCGACTACTTCGCCCTGCAGAGCTTCCGCGTGCTGGCCGAGCGGCGGGTCAACGCGCGCGGCCTGCTGATCGCGCTTTCCGAGGCCACGGTGAAGCTCGACATCGCCGGCCGGCGGGCCATGGAAGTGGGCGAGGGCAACGGCCCGGTGAACGCCCTCGATGCCGCGCTGCGGAAGGCGCTGCTGCCGCTCTATCCCGAGCTCGAGGACATGCGGCTGGTCGACTTCAAGGTGCGCATCCTCGATTCGGGCGGCGGCACCGCTGCGACGACGCGCGTCATGATCGAGAGTGCGGATGCGAAGGGCCGGCGCTGGAGCACCATCGGCGTGTCGCCCAACATCGTCGACGCCTCCTACAACGCCCTCTACGACGCCATCACCTACAAGCTGTTCCGCGATGGTGCCCGACCGGCGGCGCCGGCCTAGAAGCCCGGCCGGCGGCGCCGGCATTGAAGATCGTCCGGCGGAGCGGGCACGGCCGCTCGCCCGCGCAACCGGCCTAGCTGCCATGTCGGTGCCGCCAGTTGACCTGCGAGAGGTCGGGGCAGACCATATATAGCGTGCGAGACGGAGAGCATCTGGATACCCAGACCCCGCCCATCGCGGCGGCCGTTTCCCGGCGGCCGCGGCTGTCCGGTCGCGTGCTCGCCCGCGCCTTCATGTGGCTTCTGCCGCTCTTCGTCATGGCCGTGACGCTGTTCGCGTGGCTGTCGTCCGGGCGCTACATCACGACCGACAACGCCTACGTGAAGGGCGACCGCGCCCAGATCGCCACCGCGCTGAGCGGCATCATCGTCGAGGTGCCGGTGAAGGAGAACCAGGCCGTATCGCGGGGCCAGCTCCTGCTTCGGCTCGACGACCAGTCCTACCGGCTGGCGCTCGCCCGGATCGAGGCCGAGATCGAGACGACGCGCGCCGAGATCCGCGGCCTGCGCGCGCAGTGGCGCACCAAGCGCGAGGAGATCAAGGCGGCGCTCAGCCAGCAGACCTATGCCGAGGCCGAGTTCGAGCGCCAGTCCGGGCTGGCCGAGAAGAAGATCGCCTCGACCCAGAAGCTCGAGGAGGCGCGGCTTGCGCTCGACGTTGCGCGCCAGCGCATCTCGGCGGCGCAGGAGGACCTGACCCGCATCGAGGCGGCGCTGGCCGGCGATCGCCGGATCCGCACCGACGATCATCCCAAGGTGAGGCAGATGATGGCGGCGCGCGACGAGGCGCTGCTGCAGCTTCGCCGCACCGCCATCGAATCGCCGCTCGACGGCATCGTCGCCAAGCGGCCGGTGCCGGGCAGCTACGCCACCGCCGGCGTGCCGGTGATGGTCGTGGTGGCCGACACCGACCTCTGGATCGAGGCCAATTTCAAGGAAACCGAGCTCACGCGCGTGCGGCCGGGCCAGAAGGCTGCGATCCACGTCGACACCTATCCCGACGCGGAGTGCACCGGCACGGTGGCCAGCATCTCCCAGGCGACCGGCGCCGAGTTCGCCGTGCTGCCGCCGCAGAACGCCAGCGGCAACTGGGTGAAGGTAGTGCAGCGCATTCCCGTGCGCATCGCCGTCACCTGCCGCGAGGGTGGCCCGCCGCTCAGGGTCGGCATGAGCACGACCGTCGAGATCGATACCGACCACAGCCGCTCGCTCGCCGGCCTGCTGGCGAGCCTCGGCAAGTCGCTCGGCCTGTCGAGCGCGTCGGCCACCGCCAAGCCCTAGGCAGATGGCGCCGGCCGTCGATCCGGCGGTGCTGCGCCGCCGCCGCCTCATCACCTTCACGGTGATGGCCGCCACCATCATGCATGCGCTGGACGGCACCATCGCCAACGTGGCGTTGCCGTCGATCCAGGGGTCGCTGTCGGCCACCCAGGAGCAGGTCTCCTGGGTCGTGACGTCCTACATCGTGGCGTCCGCCATCATGACGCCGCTCGCCGGCTTCTGCGCCATGCGCTTCGGCCTGCGCCGCACGCTCTCGACCTGCGTCGTCGGCTTCACCATCGTCTCCATGCTGTGCGGCGCCGCGCAGTCGCTCGACCAGCTCGTGCTGTTCCGCGCCCTGCAGGGCGGCTTCGGTGCCGCTCTCGTGCCCGTGTCGCAGGCCATCATGATGGACACCTATCCGCGCGAGGAGCAGGGCAAGGCGATGGCGATGTGGGGCGTCGGCACGATGCTGGGCCCCATCGCCGGCCCGTCGCTGGGCGGCTGGCTGACCGACGAGTTCAGCTGGCGCTGGGTATTCTACGTCAACCTGCCGGTCGGTGTTCTCTGCACGCTGGGCATCCTCGCGCTGGTGCGCGACAGCATCCACGACCGGCCACGGCGGTTCGACCTGCTGGGGTTCACGCTGCTGGCCGTCGCCATCGGATCGTTCCAGCTCATGCTCGACCGCGGCCACATGCTCGACTGGTACGATTCGGTGGAGATCATCGGCGAGACGCTGGTGGCAGGCGTCGCCTTTGCCATGTTCCTGATCCACATGATGACCGACCGCCAGCCGTTCCTGTCGCGCGACCTGTTCCGCGACCGCAACCTCGCGGTCGGCCTCTGCTTCACCGCCCTCGCGGGCCTGGTGCTGATCGTCTCGGCGACCCTGATGCCCCCCTTCCTGCAGCAGCTCATGGGCTATCCGGTCTTCACGACCGGCGTCGTGCTGGCGCCGCGCGGCGCCGGCATGATGGTGGCCATGATGCTCGTGTCGCGCCTGATCGGCCGCATCGATGCGCGCCTGCTGATCGGCTTCGGCTTCGCCCTCTGCGCGCTCTCCCTGTGGGACATGACGCTGTTCAACCTCAATGTCAGCGAAAGCCACGTCGTCTGGAACGGCGTGCTGCTGGGCTTCGGCCTCGGCCTCGTCTTCCCGCCGCTCACCGTGCTCACCTTCGCCACGCTGCCGGCCCGCCTGCGTACCGAGGGCGCGGCGATCAACGCGCTCCTGCGCAACCTCGGCGCCAGCATCGGCATCGCCGTGCTGGTCTCCATGCTGGCCAGCAACACGCAGCAGAACCGGGCCGACATCGTCGAGAAGTTCACGCCCTTCCATCCCGGCTGGCCGCACGGCCCGACGACGCTCAGCCTCGATCCGACGCAGCTGGCGTTCTGGGATGCCGAGATCGGCCGGCAGGCGGCGCTGATCGGCTATCTCAACGACTTCCGCGCGATGATGATCTGCTCGCTGGTTCTGATCCCCCTGCTGTTCCTGATGCGCCGGCCGCCGCTCATCATGGCGCGCTAGGCGCGATACCCAAGGCGCGATATAGGGCGGCATGGGACGAGCTTCGAAAGGCCGCGCGACCGGCGTCACCACGCCCGTGATCATCCTGGTGCGCCCGCAGCTCGGCGAGAACATCGGCATGGCCGCGCGGGCGATGCTGAACTGCGGGCTCTCGACCCTGCGCCTGGTCGCGCCGCGCGACGGCTGGCCCAATCCCAAGGCGCAGCGCGCCGCCTCCGGCGCCGACGTCGTGCTGGAGAAGGCCAGGGTCTTCGACTCGGTCGAGGCGGCGGTGGCCGATCTCGAACGGGTGGTGGCGACAACGGCGCGCAACCGCGAGCTCACCCAGCGCATCCTCACGCCCCGGCGCGCCGCCGCCGAGGTGCACAGCTGGATCGGGCGGGGCGAGCGGGTCGGCATCCTGTTCGGGCCCGAGCGCACCGGGCTCGAGAACGACGACATGGTCCATGCCGACACCGCGCTTTCGATCCCGCTCAATCCGCAGTTCTCCTCGCTCAATATCGCCCAGGCCGTGCTGCTGGTCGCCTACGAATGGGCGGCGGCAGGGGAGGAGGCGCCGGCCGAGCGGATGTCCGACCATGCGGCGCGGCCGGCCAGCAAGGAGGAGCTGGCGAACCTGTTCGCCCACCTCGAGCGTGCCCTGGACGAGTCGGGCTTCCTGCGCAACAAGGCGATGCGCCCGGCCATGGTGCACAATCTGCGCGCGCTCCTGCAGCGCGCGGCGATGACCGAGCAGGAGGCGCGGACCTTCCACGGCGTCATCAAGTATCTGGCCAAGCACAAGCACAGCGAGGAGTGAGCATGTCGACCACCGCCAAGATCTCCTGGGTCGATGGCGCCCTGTTCGTCGCCGAAGGCGGCAGCGGCCACACCATCACGATGGACGGCTCGCCCGACGTCGGCGGTCGCAACCTCGCGTCGCGGCCGATGGAGGTGGTGCTGATGGGGATGGGCGGCTGCACCGCCATCGATGTCGTCTCGATGCTGAAGAAGCAGCGCCAGGACATCGAAGGGGTCGAGGTGTCGCTGGTCGCCGAACGGGCCGACGATCATCCCAAGGTCTTCACCTCGGTGAAGCTCGTCTACACCGTGCGTGGCCGCAAACTGAACAAGGCGCTGGTCGAACGGGCGGTCAGTCTCAGCGACGAAAAGTACTGCTCGGCCACCGCCATGATCCGAAAGTCGGCCGAGATCACCCATGAAGTGGTGCTGGTCGAAGTCTAAGTCATTGATTTCAATGACAGAACGCTTGCTTGACTAAGCGGCGGTCGACAGTATCTTCCGCCCTTCTCCGGAGAATGTGGTTGCGGGCCCTTCGGGCCCTCATCCCGCCCCAACCAAAGCGCCTGTAAACAGGCGCGAGTTGGACCAAGGCCTATCCGGACAACAGCGCGCCACCGCAAAGCGGGGCGCAAAACCGATGGAGAGCCGCGTGAGCAAGCGCGCGAATTCGAAGTACAAGATCGACCGCCGCCTCAGGGTCAACCTGTGGGGCCGTCCCAAGAGCCCGATCAACAAGCGCGAATACGGTCCCGGCCAGCATGGCCAGGGTCGCACCAAGCCGACCGACTATCGCCTGCAGTTGATGGCCAAACAGCGCCTCAAGGGCTACTACGGCTCGGTCGGCGAGCGTCAGCTCCGCCGCTACTATCTCGAGGCCGTGCGCCGCAAGGGCGACACCGGCGAGAACTTGGTCGAGCTGCTGGAGCGCCGGCTGGACGCGGTCATCTACCGCATGAAGTTCGCCATCACCGTGTTCGCTTCGCGCCAGCTCGTGAGCCACGGCCACGTCAAGGTGAACGGCCGCCGCGTCAACATCGCTTCATATCTCGTGAAGGACAACGACGTCATCGAGCTGACCTCGAAGGCCAAGGAGATGGCCCGGGTCATCGAGGCCACGCAGACCGCCGAGCGCGACGTGCCGGAGTACGTCTCGGTCGACCATCAGGAGATGAAGGGCACCTACGTGCGCGGACCGAAGCTGGCCGACGTGCCGTATCCGGTCCAGATGGAGCCGTCGCTGGTCGTCGAGTACTACAGCCGCTAGACGAAGCTTCCGTCCCCGAACACTGCGAAAACCCGCCCTTTGTGGCGGGTTTTTTGCTTGAAATCCTTGATCTTGCCGCGGTTGTGACTGTCCGGCGGGTGAAGCTGAGCCTATAATTTCACGGGGCTTGGGGTTTGGAGACTACGGATATGCGTATGGTCCGTCTGGCGGTCTTGGCTACGGTCGCGGTCGTGGTTTGCGGGACGGCCTACGTCTATCGCGATGAAGTGGCACGGCGCCTGGGAATCGGCACGTCGGCGAAGGCCGCCGAGCAGGCCCAGAGCAGCCCTGCGGCCATGGCGCAACCGCCGGGCCGCCGCGGTCGCGCCAATCCGGCCGGACCGGTGCCCGTCGTGGTCGCCAGGATCGCCCAGAAGCCGATGCCGGTCAGCGTCGATGCGGTCGGCACCGTGCAGGCGATCGCCTCCATCCAGATCAAGCCCCGCCTCGACAGCCAGATCGTGAAGGTCCACGTCGACGAGGGCGCGCTGGTCAAGGAAGGCGACCTGCTGTTCGAACTCGACGGGCGCACGCTCAAGGCCCAGCTCGGCCAGATCGAGGCCCAGATCCGCAAGGACCAGGCGCAGCTCGCGCAGGCCCGGCGCGATCACCAGCGCTACGAGGATCTTCTCGGCAAGAACGCTGGCACGGTGGTCCAGCGCGATACCGCGCAAACGGCGGTGAAGGCGGCGGAGGCCCAGCTCGAAGCCGATGAAGCCGCGAAAGCCAATGTCCAGGCGTCGCTCACCTACACCGAGCTCCGCGCCCCGGTGTCGGGCCGCATCGGCTCGATCTCGAGCAAGGCTGGCGCCGTCGTTCGCGTCGGCGACAATTCGGCCAACAGCACGCTGGCCACCATCAACCAGATCGACCCGATCTACGTCACCTTCGCGATTCCGCAGGTCGTCCTGCCCGAGCTTCGCGCCGCCATGGCCAAGGGACCGGTGGCGGTCAATGCGATCGTCGACGATACCAAGAAGCAGCCGGGCGCCATGGCGTTCATCGAAAACACCGTCGATCCCAACACCGGAACGGTGACCGCCAAGGCGCGTATCGGCAATGCCAACGAGCTTCTCTGGCCCGGCCAGTTCATCAAGGTCGAGGTTGTCCTCGGCGTCGAGCCGGAAGCGATCGCCGTGCCGTCGGCCGCGGTCCAGCTGGGTCCGCAGGGTGCCTACGTGTTCGTCATAAAAGACGGCGTCGCGGAGCTGCGGCACGTCGTGGTCAAGCGCACCCAGGAAGGCCAGGCCGTGATCGGCAAGGGCCTCGCGGACGGCGAGTCGGTCGCGGTCGACGGCCAGCTCCGGCTGGTCAACGGCGCCGCGGTCTCGATTCGGCCGCCGCCCGCCGAGACGCCGAAGCCGCCCACGCCGCCGCGCGGCTAGCCGGCACGGAGACAGGGACATGTTGTCAGAGCTCTGCATCCGCCGGCCGGTCATGACGATCCTGGTGATGGCGTCGTTCATCATCGCCGGCCTGTTCGCCTACAAGCAGCTCCCCGTCGCCGCGATCCCGCGCGTCGAGTTTCCCACGATCCAGGTCACGGCTCAGCTGCCGGGCGCCAGCCCCGAGACGATGGCGGCGTCGGTGGCGTCGATCCTGGAGCGCCAGTTCTCGACGATCGCCGGCGTGACGACGATGACCTCGACATCGTCGCTCGGCAACACGTCGATCGTCCTGCAGTTCGACCTCAACCGGAGCATCGACGGCGCCGCGCTCGACGTGCAGTCGGCGATCTCCTCGGCGATGCGGCGCTTGCCGCCGGAGATGACGACGCCCCCCAGCTTCCGCAAGGTCAATCCAGCGGACTGGGCGGTGATGTTCCTGGCGCTGCGCTCCTCCCAGGTGCGGCTGTCGGACATCGATGCTTTCGCCAACCGGGCGATCCTGCCGCGCGTCTCTACCTTGCCCGGCGTCGCCCAGGTCTTGATCTTCGGCTCGCAGAAGTTCGCCGTGCGCGTGCGCGCCGACCTCGACCAGCTCGCGGTGCGTGGGCTCACCCTGCAGGAACTGCAGAACGCCGTCGTCAGCGCCAACTCGACCAAGCCGGTCGGCTCGATCGCCGACCAGAAGCAGAACGCCATCCTCGATGCCACCGGCCCGATCAACAAGGCCGCCGACTACATGCCGGTGATCGTGAGCTGGCAGAACGGCGCGCCCGTGCGGCTGTCCGACGTCGCCACCGCCGTCGACGGCGTCGAGAACGACAAGGTCGCGAGCTGGCTCGACGGCACGCGTGCCATCGTCATGGGCGTCTACCGCCAGCCCGACGCCAACACGGTCGAGGTCGTCGACCGCGTCAAGGCGATCCTGCCGCAGATCCAGGCCGAGCTGCCGCCGGGCGTCGAGGTCCGCCTGCTGGCCGACCGATCCAAGTCGATCCGCGACGCCGTCGAGGACGTGGAATTCACGCTGATCCTCGCCGCCGTCCTGGTGATCATCGCGATCTACTTCTTTTTGCGCAGCTTCCGGGCCACGCTCATTCCGGCGGTCGCGCTGCCGATCTCGGTCATCGGCACCTTTGCCGGCATGTACGTGCTCGGTCATTCGATCGACAACATTTCGCTGCTGGCGCTGACCCTGGCCGTCGGCTTCGTGGTCGACGACGCCATCGTCATGCTCGAGAACATCGTGCGCCACATCGAGGCCGGCGAGAAGCCGATGGAAGCCGCCTTCAAGGGCTCCAAGGAAGTCGGCTTCACCATCATTTCGATGACGCTGTCGCTGGTCGCGGTGTTCATTCCGGTGCTGTTCATGGGCGGCGTGGTCGGCCGGATGTTCAACGAGTTCGGTCTCGTCATCAGCATGGCGATCCTGATCTCCGGTCTGGTCTCGCTGACGCTGACGCCGATGCTGTGCTCAAGGCTGCTGAAGCCGATCGATCACCACGAGAAGCACAATTTCCTGCTCAGGCTGTTCGAATGGAGTTTCAACAAGGTCACGGCCGGCTATTCGTGGGCGCTCAAGCGGACCGTCAGGATGCCGCGGATCGTGCTCGGCATCACGATCGGCACGTTCGTCGTGACGGTCGTCCTGTTCCAGACGATTCCCAAGGGCTTCTTTCCGTCCGAGGATATCGGCCAGATCACCGGCTCGACCGTCGGCCCCGATGACGCTTCGTTCGATGCCATGGTGGCGCGCCAGTCGGCGCTGGCCGAGGTCATCCGGCGCGACCCCGATGTCGCCTCGGTCGTGTCGACGGTCGGTGGCGGCAATGCGGCGGCGACCGTCACGTCCGGGCGCATGTTCATCATGTTGCGCGACAAGCCCGAGCGCAAGGACAGCGCCCTGCAGGTGATAGCCCGGCTGCGCCGGGCCACGGCGACGGTGCCGGGCATCAACATCTTTTTCCAGTCGGTGCAGTCGATCAACATAGGCACGACCCAGACACGCGCCCAATACCAGTTCGGCATGCGCTCGAGCGATCTCGCGGTCCTGCGCGAATACGCACCGCAGATGGAAGAGCGGATGCGGCGCATCCCGACCATCCTCGACGTCAATTCGGATCTCCAGGTCCGGGCCCGGTCGGCGCTGATCGAGATCGATCGCGACGTTGCCTCCAGGCTGGGCGTGTCGGTCGACCAGGTTCGTCTCGTGCTCTACTCCGCCTTCGGTTCGCGGCAGGTCTCGACGATCTATGCCTCCGACGACACCTATCAGGTGATCCTCGAGGCCGATCCCAAGTATGCCGACGCCAACGACATCCTGCGGCGCATGCAGGTGCGCACGCCCAACGGTGGCCTGGTGCCGCTCGACACGCTGGCCAAGCGCATCGACAGGCCGACGTCGCTCACCGTCAATCACATCGCCCAGCTTCCGTCGGTGATCATCTCGTTCAACCTGGCGCCGGGCGTCGCCCTCGGCGAAGCGGTCCGCGACATCCAGGTGGCGGCGGCCGAAATCGGCTTGCCCGCCAGCATCGCAACCAGCTTCGAAGGCAGCGCCCAGGTCTTCCAGCAGGCGGTGGCCAACCAGGGGCTGCTGCTGTTTGCCGCCGTGCTGGTGATCTACATCATCCTCGGCATCCTCTACGAGAACTTCATCCATCCCCTCACCATCCTGTCCGGCCTGCCGTCGGCCGGCATCGGCGCGCTGGCGACGCTGATGCTGTTCGGCATGGACCTCAGCGTCATCGCCATGATCGGCGTCGTCATGCTGATCGGCATCGTGAAGAAGAACGCCATCATGATGGTCGACTTCGCGATCGAGCGGCGCTCGCAGGGCGCCTCGGCCGAAGTCGCCATCGTCGAGGCCGCGCAGCTGCGCTTCCGCCCCATCATGATGACCACGACCTGCGCCCTGCTGGGTGCGCTGCCCATCGCCATCGGCGCCGGTGCCGGCGCCGAGCTGCGCCAGCCGCTCGGCGTCACGGTGGTCGGCGGCCTGCTGGTGTCGCAGCTGCTGACGCTGTTCATCACGCCGGTGGTCTACATCTGGTTCGACCGTCTGACCGGCATGCGCTTCAGCCCGGGTTGGGCCAGGCGCTGGCGCACCAAGGGCCGGATGCCCGCAGCACCGGCCGAATAGGCTTCTCCAATCTCCTGACTTGTCGAGTGTTGACCGTATGACCGACGATATCGGCGCGTTCGTCCCCGGCCCGCGGATCCGCATCGAGGGCCGCCCGGGCGGGCCGCTCGGCGGGCTCACCTTCGCCGCCAAGGATCTGTTCGACGTCGCGGGTGTCGCGACCGGCGGCGGCAACCACGATTGGCCGAGCGGCCGGCCGGTGCCGACGCGGCACGCCTGGGCGGTGCAGACCCTGCTCGATGCGGGAGCCACGCTGATCGGCAAGACGATTACCGACGAAGTCTCGCTCGGCATCCTGGGCGAGAACGCCTTCGACGGCACGCCGGTCAATGTCCGTGCGCCCGGCCGCGTGCCGGGCGGCTCGTCGTCCGGTTCGGCGGCGGCGGTCGCTGCCGGGATCTGCGATACCGCGCTCGGCACCGATACCGGCGGCTCGGTGCGCGTGCCGGCGAGTTTCTGCGGCCTCCACGGCATCCGTCCGACGCACGGCCGCCTCGACCTCACCGGCATGCTGCCCCAGGCGCCGACGTCCGATACGACCGGCTGGTTCGCGCGCGATGCCGAGACCTTCGCCAGGGTCTCGTCGGCGATGCTGGGCGAGGCGATCCCCGCCGCGCTGCCGACCAGGTTGATCGTGGCCGTCGACGCCTTCGGCTTCGCCGATGCCGCCGTCGCGGCGGCCCTGCAGCCGATGGTCGAGCGCCTGGCCAGGGTGATCGGCTCCAGCCGCGAGGAGATTATGGCGCCGCAGGGCCTCTCGGTCTGGGCGCGGGCGCAGCGTACGCTGCAGCCCCACGAGGCCTTCAACACTTTCCGTGAGTGGCTCGACAAGGGCAATCCGCGCTTCGCCTTCTCGGTCGCCAAGGCCCTGGTGATGGGCTCGATGATCCCCGAGAGCGAGCGCAACTGGGCCAACCTGATGCGGCAGGAGGCGCGTGGCCGGATGGCGTACCTGCTGCCGCCCGGCACGATCCTCTGCCTGCCGACGACGCCGTTCCCGGCGCCGTTGCGCGGCCGGCCGCTGTCGGTCCTCGATCCGTTGCGCGATCGCATCACCTGCCTGTGCGCCCATGGCGGGCTGGCCGGCTTTCCGCAGGTCAATCTGCCGGGCGCGACGACGGTTGACGGCCTGCCCGTCGGGCTTTCCATTCTGGGAGCGCGCGGCAGCGACGCGACCCTGGTGGCGGTGGCGCGCGCAATGGAGAAGGCCCGGTGAGAGATACATGTCGAGGGATCTGACGCCGAACATCCCCGAAGTCGTCGAGGAAGTCCGAGAGCTCTTCGAGCGCTACGAACAGGCGTTGATCGACAAGAACGTCGATGTGCTCGACGGCAGTTTCTGGAACAGCCCGCACACCATCCGCTACGCCCTGAACGAGAACGGCTACGGCTTCGCCGAGATCCATGCCCATCGCGAAGCGCGGCCGCCGGGCCCCGGAATCAAGGAGAAGCGCATCCGACTGGAAATCCTGACGCTCGGCCGCGACATCGCCACCGTGAACCTCGAGTTCAAGATCCGCGGCCGCGACCTGATCGGACGGCAGAGCCAGACCTGGGTGTGCTTTCCCGGATCGGGCTGGAAGGTGATCGCCGCCCACGTTTCCACGGTGAACGACAAACCCCTATGGTGAGGGTCCCATGACCGCATCTTCCCCTCAGGCGATGCCGCGCCTCGGCAACACGCTGCCGCCTAACCCGGAATGGGTCGCCAGGCTCAGCGAACCGGCCCTCGAGCCCGACCTGCCGATCGTCGATCCGCACCACCATCTCTGGCACCGCGAAGACGGCCAAATCTACCTGCTGCCGGACCTTCTGTCGGACACGGGCACCGGTCACAACATCGTGGCGACCGTCTACATCGACTGCCGCTCGATGTACCGCAAGGACGGCCCGCAGGAGATGCGGCCGATCGGCGAGACCGAGTTCGCCAATGGTGCTGCGGCCATGAGCGCCAGCGGCGGCTACGGGGCCATGCGCGCCTGTGCCGGCATCGTGAGCTACGCCGACCTGCGCCTGGGCGCGCGGGCGCGCGCGGTGCTCGAGGCCCATGTCGTGGCGGGTAACGGCCGCTTCCGTGGCATCCGCTATGCCACGGGCTGGGACGCCGATGCCGCGATCCGGCGGACCCATACCAACCCGCCGCAAGGCATCATGGCCGACAGGACCTGGCGCGAAGGCTTCGCCCAGCTCGGCAAGCTCGGCCTCACCTTCGACGCCTGGCTCTATCACCCGCAGCTCGGCGAGCTGGGGGAACTGGCCGGGGCTTTCCCCGAGACGTCGATCGTCCTCGACCACGTCGGCGGCCCGTTGGGTTACGGCCCCTATGCCGGCCGCCACGATGAGGTGTTCGCCGCCTGGAAGAAGTCCATGGCCGAACTCGCAGAGCGGCCCAACGTCGTGGTCAAGGTCGGTGGGCTCGGCATGCCGATGGGCTGGTTCGACTTCTACCAGCGGCCGGCGCCGCCCAGTTCGCAGATGCTGGCCGACGCCTTCAAGCCCTGGGTCGAAACCTGCATCGATCTGTTCGGCGCCAACCGCTGCATGTTCGAGAGCAATTTTCCGGTCGACAAGATCACCAGCGGCTACGGCGTGCTGTGGAATGCTTTCAAGCGTCTGACGTCCGGCGCGTCGGCGGCGGAAAAGACCGCCCTGTTCTCGGGCACGGCCCGGCGCGTGTATCGCCTCGAGTGATACCTGTTTGACATTGCGGCCAACGGCCGGCGATTTCGCTACCAGATAATACTGTTGCATCCGAAATCGGAGCGGCAGCCGGCAGGCCGATCAACGGTCGCCGGATCTAGGGAGCGAAGGACAAGACCAGTTGTGCCGGCGCGCTGCTGCTGGCGTGGTGGAACAAGCGCCTAAGCATGAAGATGCTGACCGAGGTGATCGAAAGTTCGGCGCTCGCCAACGCCCTGGTGTTCTTCATCATCTTCGGCGCCACGCTCTTCTCCGTCGTATTCCGTGCCTTGGGCGACGACGACCTGGTGGCCGAGATGGTGAAGGCGGCCGGCATCAACTCGGGCTGGGAGATCCTGATCTTCGTGATGGTGCTGGTCTTCATCCTGGGGTTCTTCTCCGACTGGCTCGAAATCTGCATGATCGTGCTACCGATCTTCGCGCCCATCTTGAAGACCATCGACTTCACGCCGCACATCGCTGCCAACAAGGACTTCATGCTGTGGTTCGTGGTGCTGGTGGCGGTCAACCTGCAGTCGGCGTTCCTGGCGCCGCCCTTCGGCTTCGCCCCGTTCTGCATGAAATCCACGGTGCCTCCTTCGGTCACCATGGCGCACATCTACCGCGGCGTTGTGCCGTTCGTGGCCCTGCAGATGCTGGCGCTCGCCTGCGCCATGATCTGGCTGGAGATCATCCTCTGGATGGCGCGCCACTTCGGCTTCCTCGATTGAGCCCGGTGACAGCCGCGCCCCGACTGGCCTAGAGTTTGGTCCTCCACCTTCCGGGGAACCATTCCATGCGTCGTTTTGTACTCGCCTCGGCCGTCGCCCTCGCGACCGCGCTGCCGTCCGTTGCGCCCGCGCAGACTCTCAAGGTCGTGATGCACTCCGACGTGAAGGTGCTGGATCCGATCTGGAGCGGCGCCTACATCACGCGCAATCACGGCTACATGCTCTACGACACGCTGTTCGCCATGGACGAGAAGTTCCAGGTGAAGCCGCAAATGGTCGACAGCTACACCACGAGCGACGACGGGCTCACCTGGACCTTCAAGCTGCGCGACGGGCTGGAATGGCACGACGGCCAGCCGGTTACGGCCGAGGACTGCGTCGCTTCGCTCAAGCGCTGGTCGGCCCGCGACGCGATGGGCCAGAAGCTCGCGCAGTCGATCCGGGAGTACAAGGTCGTCGATCCGAAGACCTTCCAGATCGTCCTCAAGGAGAAGTTCGGCCAACTCATCCAGGCGATCGGCAAGCCGTCGGTCGTCGTGCCGTTCATGATGCCCAAGCGCATCGCCGAGACCGATCCGTTCAAGCAGATCGACGACTATGTCGGTTCCGGCCCGTTCGTCTTCAAGAAGGATGAATGGAAGCCGGGCGAGAAGCTCGTCTACACCAGGTTCGCCAGGTACAAGCCGCGCGCCGAGCCGATGTCGGGCCTCTCCGGCGGCAAGGTCGTGGGCCTCGACCGCGTCGAGTGGGTGTGGATTCCCGACGCCGAGACGCAGGTGAACGCGCTGCTGAACGGCGAGATCGACATGCTGGAGTCGGTGAGCTCCGATCACCTGCCGCTGGTCGAGAAGAACAAGGATGTCCGCGTCGTCAAGAACACGACGTCGAACCAGTACGTCTTCCGCATGAACTGGCTGCTGCCGCCCTTCAACGACGTCAAGGTCCGTCGGGCTGCGGCGATGGCTCTGAACCAGATCGATTTCCTGCAGGCCAGCATCGGCGACAGCCGCCTCTACCGGACCTGCAAGGCGATGTTCACCTGCGGCACGCCGCTCGCTTCAGACGCCGGCATGGAAGGGCTGGTCGAGGGCAATACGGCGAAGGCCAGGCAGATGCTCGCGGACGCAGGCTACGACGGCACGCCCGTCACGCTGCTCTATCCGACCGACCTCGGCGTTCTCAAGCAGCTCGGTCCCGTCGCCAAGTCGGCTCTCGAAAAGGCAGGCTTCAAGGTCGATCTGCAGCCGCTGGACTGGCAGAGCATGGTCGTGCGGCTCCAGAAGAAGGGGCCGGTGTCGGAAGGCGGATGGAACGCCTTCTCGACGAGCTGGTCGCAGGTCGACATCCTCAACCCGCTGATGACGCCGTTCCTGGCCGCGAACTGCGACAAGGCCCGTGCCGGCTGGCCGTGCGACGAGCGCATGGAGAAGCTGCGCGACGAGTTCATGAAGGCCACGACCGACGCCGAGAAGAAGGCCGTCGCGGAGGAGGCGCAGCGCCATGCGCTCCAGATCGTGACCCACGTGCCGCTCGGCGAGTGGTTCGCCGTCGGTGCGGTGCGCTCCAATGTCGGCACTATGGCCGTGCCGCCGCCGATCACCGTCTTCTGGGGCGTCACGAAGAAGTAGCCATCGCCCCGTCGCCTCGACGGTGTATGCTCCGGGGCAAGAAACGTCGGGAGGATGGATTGCTCGAAACTCGTCTGACGCGCCGCATGGCGATGGGCGGCCTCGCCGCCATGTCCCTGGCGTCTCCTGCCCGCGCGCAGGGCCCCACCAAGGCTTCGATCGCGCTGCTGCGGCTTTCCTCGTCCGGGCCGGTCTTCATCGCCCAGGAGAAGGGCTGGTTCAAGGACGCGGGCGTCGACCTCACGCTGAAGGAGTTCACGGCCGCGGCGCAGGTGCCGCTCGCCATCGTCTCGGGCGACGCCGATTTCGGCACCACCGCCTTCACGGCCGGCTTCTACAATCTCGCGGCCAAGGGCGGGCTGAAGGTGATCGCGGCGCAAAGCGCGGAACGACCGGGCTTCCAGCTCAACGTCATCGCCGTCACCAAGGCGGCCTGGGATGCGGGCGTGCGGTCGATCAAGGATCTCGCCGGCAAGCGCGTGGCGATGACCACGGCGGGCTCCTCGATGCACTATTCGATCGAGATCCTGGCGCGCAAATACGGTGTCGACGCCAAGGCCATCACCATGGTGCCGCTGCAGTCGCTGCCCAACATGGCGGCGGCCTTCAAGGGCGGCCAAGTCGATGCGGCCAGCTTTCCCATCACCACCTACCGCCAGGTCGAGGCCGAGGCGGGCGGCCACATCATCGCCTATGTCGGCGACGAGGAACCGTGGCAGCTCGGTGCGGTGTTCACCTCGCCCAGGACCATCGCCGAGCGCCGGCCGCTGGTGGAAAAGTTCCTGGTCGGCTACCGGCGCGGCGCGGCGGCCTACAACCAGGCCTTCGGCAAGCGCGAGAACGGCAAGCTGGTGCCGGGCCCGAACTATGACGAGATGATCGGCCTCCTGAGCAACGCCCTGAAGCAGCCGCCGGCGCGGGTGGCGCAGGGCCTGCCCTTCATCGATCCCGAGGGGCGGCTCGACGTCGGCGACATTTACAAGCAGGTTGCCTTCTGGCAGGCCTCGGGCCAGGTCGCGAAGGACGCCGATCCCAAGTCGTTCATCGACCTCAGCTTCGTGCAGGGCCACTTCAACGTGCCGAAGTAGCGCTCCCAGCAGGCTATTCCGCCGCCTTCAGCTCCGCGGCCCGATTCGAGCGCAGCGCCGCGTCCTCGGCCTCCCAGCGCGTGCCGACCTCGGCCAGGCGGCCCATCACGTCGTCGAGCTCGTGGCCGCGCCTGGTCAGCGAGTAGGTGACCTTGGGCGGGATGGTGGGCTCGTACTCGCGCCGCACCAGGCCTGCGCCCTCGAGCGTGCGCAACCGCTCCGTCAGCATCTTGGCCGAGACGCCCGCCACCCGCCGCTTCAGTTCGCCGAAGCGCTGCGGCCCGTGGGTCTTGAGGTTGTAGAGGATGTAGGTCGTCCACGGCCCCATCAGCATGCGCAGGATGAAGTCCATGGGGCAGGAGGCGCTCTCCTTGCGGGGCTGGGCGGGGACGTTCATCGGCATGGCCTATAAGTTACGAATTGGTACCTACTGGTAATTATATAGTCCTCTCCTTAAATGTTTCCAGTCACTTTGAGTAATCGACTGTTCTGGAGAAACGAATCGATTGTTTTTCCAGTTCAATCAAGGGATTGGAGAGAATCATGAGCAAGGTTGTCGTCGTCTATCACTCGGGATTCGGCCATACACAGGCGCTTGCCGAGGCCGTTGCATCGGGTGCCAGGGCCGTACCCGGCGCCGAGGTGAGTCTCGTCCCGGTCGCCGAGGCGGAGGCTCACGAGGCCGAACTGGATGCCGCCGACGCGATCGTTTTCGGCAGCCCGACCTACATGGGCAGCGTCTCGGCGGACTTCGCCAGGTTCGAGGAATGGACTTCCAGGCGCTGGATGGCGCGGGCGTGGCAGAACAAGCTCGCGGCCGGCTTCACCAACTCGGCGTCGTGGAACGGCGACAAGCAGAACACACTGGTCCAGCTCATGACGCTCGCCATGCAGCACGGCATGATCTGGGTCGGCCTCGGCCTGGCGCCGGGCTTCAATCACTCCAGGGGATCGGTCGAGGATCTCAACCGGCTCGGCGCCTCGATCGGCGCGATGGCGCAGGCCAACGCCGATCAGGGCATCGAGGGTATCGCCGCCAGCGACTTCCGCACCATGGAGGCACTCGGCCGGCGCGTCGCCGAAGCAGCCGCGCGCTGGAAGGAAGTGTCGCTCGCCCAGGCGGCGTGATGGACATGCTGTCATCCCGATCCGAAGGCGAGCGACCCTTGCCGTTACGGAAGAGTTCCCTCACTTCGTTCGGGATGACAGCTTCGCCGTCACTTCTTGCTGATGTTCCACAGGATCGGCACAGGGGCGGGAAGCCAGCCCTCGACCCGGTCCTTGCGGTAGGCGCCGAACGCCTTGTACTGGCCGAGCACGAGGTAGAGCGCCTGGTCCATGACGCGGTCGGAGACGGCGATCGCCAGCTCCTTCTGCTTCGCCGGGTCGGTCTCGCGCGCAAAGGCGCCACGCAGCTTCTCGATCTCGGGATCGCACGGCCAGCCGAACCAGGCCTTGTCGCAGTCGCCGCGGGTGAAGGAGTTGGCGGCCGGGCTGTCGGCGTCGACCGTGGTGGTCGTGGTGTAGAAGATGTTCCAGCCGCCCTTGTCCGGCGCTTCCTTGCGGGTACGGCGGGCGACCACGGTCTGCCAGTCCATCGCCTGCAGGTCGACCTTGAAGCCGACCTTCTCCAGGGCCTGCTTGCCGACCGGCGGGAGCTGGTTGGACGACTGCAGGTCGGTCTGGTGCAGCATCACGATCGGCGTGCCGTCGTAGCCGCTCTCCTTCAGGAGCTGGCGCGCCTTCTCGAGGTTGGGCTTGATCAGCACGTCGCCGTAGCTCTTCCCGTAGGGCGAGCCGCAGACCAGCGGCGCGTTGCAGACGCTGTAGATTTCGGGATCGCCGACCTGGGCGCGCAGGAAATCCTCCTGGGCGACGGCCAGCATGGCGGCTTGCCGCGCCTTCAGGTTATTGAAAGGCGGATGGAGATGGTTGAAGCGCATGATGATCTGGCTGCCGAGCTGGTTCCAGCCGAACAGGGCCACGTTCTTGTCGGCCTTCAGCACCGGGAAATGATCGGGCACGGGCACCTCGATCATGTCGATCTCGCCCTGCAGCAGGGCGTTGACCGCCGTCATCGGGTCGGGGATCGCCAGCCACTCGATGCGGTCGACCTTGGCGACCTTGCCGCCGGCCAGCATGGAGGGCGGCTCGGGCCGAGGCTTGTACTTGGTGTTCTTGGCGTAGACGATCTTCTCACCGGGCTTCCATTCCTCCTTCTTGAAGATGAACGGGCCGGAGCCGGTGTAGTCGGAGATCTGCTTGCCGGGATCGGTCTCGGCGACGCGCTTGGGCATCATGAACGGCACGTTGGACGAGGGCTTGCCCAGCGCGTCGAGCAGCAGGCCGAACGGCTCCTTGAGCACGATGCGGAAGGTCTTGGCATCGACCGGCGCCAGCTCGCCGACGCGGGCCATCATTTGCTGGCCGAGCGCGTCACGGGCCGCCCAGCGCTTGATCGAGGCGACGCAATCCTCCGAAGTCACCGGCTTGCCGTCGTGCCACTCGAGTCCGTCGCGCAGCGTGAAAGTCCAGGTGAGCTTGTCCGCCGAGGCCTCGTACTTGTCGACCATCTGCGGCTGGATCTTGAGGTTCGCATCCTTGGCGAACAGCACGTCGTAGATCAGATAGCCGTGGTTGCGGGTGATGAAGGCGGTGGTCCAGATCGGATCAAGCACCTTGAGGTCGGAGTGGGCGACCATCCGGAGGGTCGTTTCGGCCATCGCGGCCGGCGCCGCCGCGACCAGTCCTAGGCCGAGCGCGAGCGCTGCCAGTCTTCTCGTGATACGCATGAACTTGTCCTTCTCTTGCCCCGGGCCCCGATTGCACACAGGCTGCCACGAGCAGCGTGAGGAATAAAGCGATGTCCATGCCAACTGTCTTCGTGTCGCACGGCGCGCCGACGCTGATCCTGGAGGATCTGCCGGCGCGCAGCTTTCTGAAGTCGCTGGGGCGGACGCTGCCGCGACCGAGGGCGATCGTCGCGGTGTCGGCCCATTGGGACACCGACGTGCCGGCGGTCTCGCTCGCGCACAGGCCCGACACCATCCACGACTTCTACGGCTTTCCCGACGCGCTCTATCGCCTGCGCTATGCCGCCCCCGGCGCGCCGGAACTCGCCGAGCACGTGGCCAGGCTCACGGGCGCGGCGCACGACCCGCATCGCGGGCTCGACCACGGCGCCTGGGTGCCGGCAATGCTGGGCTGGCCCGAGGCCGACATCCCGATCTTCCAGCTCTCGGTGCAGCCGGACCAGAGTCCGGCGCATCACATCGCGCTGGGACGGGGCCTCGCCTCGTTACGCGGGGAAGGGGTGCTGGTGATGGGCAGCGGCAGCGCCACCCACAATCTGCGGGCGCTGGTGCGCGGTGGTGCCGCTTCCGAGCCGGAACCGTGGGCCCAGGAGTTCGACGACTGGGTGGCCGATGCGGTGGAGAAGGGCGACGAAGCCGCGCTTGCCGACTATCGCGCCCAGGCGCCCAACGCCGTCGATGCCCATCCGACCGATGAGCACTTCCTGCCGCTGCACGTGGCCTTCGGCGCGGCCGGCGAGGGCGCCCGCGGGCGCGTGCTCCACCGCAGCTTCACGCTGGGAAACCTGTCGATGGCTTCATATGCGTTTGGCTAAGCCAAACGCATAGGCGGGCGGCAGCGCCTTCAGAGGCGCGGGAGCCCGCACCGTGCAGAAAAGGTATGAATTCATCGGAGCGCGCCACTCCAGTGGCACTCCAAAGAAAAGACCGCGGTGCATGTGCACGCGGTCTGATCGAAGAGTGTCCGCAAGGCTCCACACAGCGGGCTCTCGCGCTTCGCGTTGCGACGTGCTGCCGCCCGCCGTCGCGTTCCTCCGGAACGCGCTACGCGGCGTCGGCCAGCGAGACGCCCTTTTCCTTGAAGAGCTGTTCCAGCTCGCCGTTCTCGAACATCTCGCGCACGATGTCGCAGCCGCCGATGAATTCGCCCTTCACGTAGAGCTGGGGAATCGTCGGCCACTGGCTGAATTCCTTGATGCCTTCGCGCAGGTCCGGGTCGACGAGGATGTTGATGCCGTGGAACTTCACGCCGAGCTGGCTGAGCGCATCGACCACCGCGGCCGAGAAGCCGCACTGGGGGAACACCGGCGTGCCCTTCATGAACAGCAGCACGTCGTTCTTGCCGATCTCGTCGCGGATGCGCTCGAACACTTCGGGTTCGCTCATGTCGATCTCCTGGAGGAATCCTGTCGGGGCGCCCGGCCGGGCGCAGGCTTGCCGTAAATATAGGGCGGTCAGGGCCTTTGCGCCATGGTGGTCAACTTGAGGGCGTGCAGCACGCCGCCCATCCGGCCGCCCAGTGCGCCGTAGACCATCTGATGCTGCTGGATCTTCGATTTGCCGGTAAAGGCCGGCGAAATAACCGTAGCGGCATAGTGGTCTCCGTCGCCGGCGAGATCCTGGATTTCGACCTCGGCGCCGGGAATGCCTTCCTTGATCAGGCGGACGATCTCTTCGGCTTGCATTGCCATGGCGCTCTCCCGTCAGGCGGCGCTGTTCATATAGGTTGGCAGCCACGCCTCGTGCGCTGCGCGCAGCTCGGCGAGCGGCAGGGCGAGGAGGCCTTCGACGACGAGCGCCTGCCCGCCGGCATATCCCAGCAGGGTCGCCGGGACGCCGGCGGCCGCTGCCGCCGCCAGGAGGGTGCCACCATCGTCGGTCGCGACCAGATAGCGGCCCTGGTCCTCGCCATAGAGATAGCCATGCGGTGGGCCGGCATCGGCCGGCAGCTTCATCGTGACGCCGGTTCCGCCGGCGAGACACATCTCGGCCAGGCCGACCAGAAGGCCGCCATCGGAGAGGTCGTGGCAGGCCGCCACGCGTCCCCCGAGGATCTCGCCGCGCACGAAGTCGCCGTTGCGGCGCTCGACGGCGAGATCGACCGGCGGCGGCGCTCCCTCCTCGCGGCCGCAGAGTTCACGCAGGTAGAGCGACTGTCCGAGCCAGCCCCGGGTCTCGCCGAGCAGCACCAGGGCGAGGCCGGCCTTGGTCAGCCGCGAGCTGACGGCCTTGGCGATGTCGTCGATCACGCCAACGGCGCCGATGGTCGGCGTCGGCAGGATCGGCCGGCCTTCGGTCTCGTTGTACAGCGAGACGTTGCCCGACACGACGGGGAAGTCGAGCGCCTTGCAGGCCTCGGCCATGCCCATGATGGCGCCGGCGAACTGGCCCATGATCTCGGGCTTCTGCGGGTTGCCGAAGTTCATGTTGTCGGTGACGGCGAGCGGCCTGGCGCCGGTCGCCGTGATGTTGCGCCATGCCTCGGCCACGGCCTGGCGGCCGCCGGTCTCGGGATGGGCCTGGACGTAGCGCGGCGTGCAGTCCGAGGTCATGGCGAGGCCCTTGTGGCTCGACGCCTTGGTGCTTTGAGGCACGCGCACGAGGGCCGCGTCGCCGTCCTGCGGGCGGATCGCCGTGTTGCCCATGATGAGGTGATCGTACTGGTGCCAGATCCATGCCTTGCTGGCGAGATCGGGGCAGCCCATCAATGCCAACAGCGAGGCCTTGTAGTCCTTGGGTGCCGGCACTTCGGCGGCGTCCAGCGCCGGCGGCAGCGGCGTCAGCGTCCACGGCCGCTCGTACATCGGCGCTTCTGTGACCAGTGGCGGGATCGGGATGTTGCCCACGATGTCGCCGTGCCAGGAGAGCACCATGCGCTCGGTGTCGGTGAGGTGGCCGATGACCGCGAAGTCGAGTTCCCACTTCTCGAAGATCCTGCGCGCCAGTTCCTCTCGGCCGGGCTTGAGCACGATCAGCATGCGCTCCTGGCTTTCGGAGAGCATGAGTTCGTAGGGATTCATGCCGGTCTCGCGCATCGGCACCTTGTCGAGTTCGACAATCACGCCGAGCCCGCCCTTGGCCGCCATCTCGAATGACGAGGACGTGAGGCCGGCCGCACCCATGTCCTGGATGGCGACGATCGCGTCGGTTGCCATCAACTCGAGGCAGGCTTCCAGCAGCAGCTTCTCGACGAACGGATCGCCGACCTGCACGGTCGGGCGCTTCTCCTCGCTGTCCTCGCTGAATTCGGTCGAGGCCATGGTGGCGCCGTGGATGCCGTCGCGGCCGGTCTTGGAGCCGACATAGACCAGCGGATTGCCGATGCCCGCCGCTGCCGCATAGAATATCCGGTCGGTCGGCGCGACGCCGACGGTCATGGCGTTGACCAGGATGTTGCCGTTGTAGGCGGCATGGAAGTTGGTCTCGCCGCCAACCGTGGGAATGCCCATGCAGTTGCCGTAGCCGCCGATGCCGGCCACCACCCCCGACACGAGGTGCCGGGTCTTGGGGTGCGAAGGGTCGCCGAAGCGCAGGGCGTTGAGGTTTGCCACCGGCCGCGCGCCCATGGTGAAGACGTCGCGCAGGATGCCGCCGACGCCGGTCGCCGCGCCCTGGTAGGGCTCGATGTAGGAGGGGTGGTTGTGGCTCTCCATCTTGAAGATGGCGGCCTGACCGTCGCCGATGTCGATCACGCCGGCATTCTCGCCCGGCCCCTGGATCACCCACGGCGCGCTGGTCGGCAGCTTCTTTAGCCACACCTTCGAGGACTTGTAGGAGCAGTGCTCGCTCCACATCGCCGAGAAGATGCCGAGCTCCACCATCGTGGGCGTGCGGCCCATGATGTTGAGCACGCGCTGATATTCGTCCGGCGCCAGCCCGTGCTCGGCCACGATCTGCGGCGTGATCGCGGGCTCGTTCGGCAATTTGACCGGCGGATTCTTCTCGACGCCTGCGGTCGCGGTCGACTTGCTCATGACAGTGCCTCGACCAGGCCTTCGAACAGCCCCTTGCCGTCGGTGCCGCCGAACATCGGTTCGGTGGCGTTCTCCGGATGCGGCATCAGGCCCATCACCGTCTTGGTCTCGTTGAAGATGCCGGCGATGTTGTTGATCGAGCCGTTGGGATTGGCCTCCATACCCAAGGGGCCGTCGACGGTGCCGTCGGGCGCGCAGTAGCGGAAAGCCACCTGGCCGCGATCCTCCAGACGCTTCAGCGTCTCGGCGTCGGCGAAATAGTTGCCCTCGGCATGCGCCACCGGGACCTTGATCACCTGGCCCGCCTGGTAGCGGTTGGTGAACAGGCTCTGGCTGGTCTCGACCTTTAGGTGGATGTCGGCGCAGACGAATTTGAGGCCGGCGTTGCGCATCAGCACGCCCGGCAGCAGGCCCGCCTCGGCCACGATCTGGAAGCCGTTGCAGATGCCCAGCACCGGCACGCCCATAGCGGCGCGCCGCTTGACCTCGGCCATCACGGGGGACTGGGCGGCCATCGCGCCGCAGCGCAGGTAGTCGCCGTAGGAGAAGCCGCCGGGAACCACGATCAGGTCGGTCTTCTCGAAGTCGCCGTCGCCGTGCCACACCATCGTGGGCCGGCGGCCGGTGACCAGTTCGATCGCCTGGGCCACGTCGCCTTCGCGATTGGAGCCCGGGAAGACGAGAACCGCTGCCTTCATCAGCCGACCAATTCGATCGAGTAGTTCTCGATCACCGTGTTGGCGAGCAGCTTGCGGCACATCTCGTCGAGCCGCGCCGCGGCCTTGGCCTTGTCGGTCTCGGCGATCTCCAGCTCGATGTACTTGCCCTGGCGGACGTCGCCGACCTCGGGGAAGCCGAGGCGATTGAGCGAATGCCCGATGGCCTTGCCCTGGGGGTCGAGCACGCCGTTCTTGAGGGTTACGTGAACTCTAGCTTTCATGAGGGGCTTCCATTTCGCCTCTTTACTGCAACGTGGTGGGGCCGCGCACGTCGCCCGGCCCCTGGTCGATAAGAATGCCCAGCCGCCGCGCCACCTCCTGGTATGCTTCCTCGACCTTGCCGAGGTCGCGGCGGAACCGGTCCTTGTCCATCTTCTCGTTGGTGCGCAGATCCCACAGCCGGCACGAGTCGGGACTGATCTCGTCGGCAAGCACGATGCGCACCATGTCGTCCTCGTAGAGGCGGCCGAACTCGACCTTGAAATCGATCAGCTTGATGCCGCAGCCGAGGAACAGGCCGAACAGGAAATCGTTGACGCGGAGCGTCAGCGCCACGATGTCGTCGAGGTCCTGCGGCGTCGCCCAGCCGAACGCCGTGATGTGCTCCTCCGTCACCATCGGATCGCCGAGCGCGTCGTTCTTGTGGAAGAACTCCATGATCGAGCGTGGCAGCTGGGTGCCTTCCTCGACGCCGAAACGCTTGGCGAACGAGCCGGCGGCGACATTGCGCACCACGATCTCGAGCGGGATGATTTCGACCTGCCGGATGAGCTGCTCGCGCATGTTGAGGCGGCGGATGAAATGGGTCGGCACGCCGATCTCGCCGAGCTTGGTCATCAGGAACTCGGAGATGCGGTTGTTGATCACCCCCTTGCCGGTGATCGTGCCCTTCTTCTGGTTGTTGAACGCGGTGGCGTCGTCCTTGAAGTACTGGACGATCGTCCCGGGCTCGGGCCCCTCGAACAAGGTCTTGGCCTTGCCCTCGTAGATGCGGCGGCGGCGGGACATTATCTTACTCCTGCGCGGGCGATGCGGGTCGCCCGCCGATCGGCGGCAAGGCTGGCGGCCGGAATATGGCGGAAACCCCATGCGCCGGTACTGGGGAAAAATCCATTGAAAAAGGTGACGCGCCCGTCATATTGACCGTTCCTTTGGAGGCACTGCGATGGCCCGGCAGATCACGTACGACAAGGCCTACGACACCGTCGCGCGCGAGGACTTCCCGGCGATGCTGGAAGTACCACGGTATGGCCGCCGCACCGATGCCTTCGACGGCATCATTTCGGCCACCCATGACCATTTCTGGGACCCGTTCGACAAGAGCTATATCGACTTCGACCTGCCATTCGACATGTCCAGGACGCCGATCATGCCGCTGGACACGATCGTCGAGCTGAAAAGCGCGGTGGCCGATCGCCTGGACGACCGACAGAAGATCGGCCTCGCCAACGACGTCACCCACTGGTCGGCGTCCAACCTGCTGCATGGCGAGCAGGGCGCGCTCTCGCTCTCGGCCAGCCTGTGCCACATCCTGCTCGATCCGGGCGCCCAGGAATACGCCGCCAACCAGGCGCGCGAGGAGGCCCGCCATGTCGCGGGCTTCACCCGCTACATCGCCAAGCGCTGGGGCGATCCGCTGCCGGTCGGCAAGACGATCTCCACCGTGCTCACCGATCTGGTGACGACCGAGGAGGTCTACAAGAAGATCGTCGGCATGCAGATGCTGATCGAGGGCATCGCCATGGGCTC
>Ga0082335_1000544_pt1 | contig 93351 bp, 74 predicted proteins | sample Subgrocontami58m_FD_72375 | JGI IMG/M metagenome (GOLD analysis project Ga0082335, IMG submission 72375) | Subsurface groundwater microbial communities from S. Glens Falls, New York, USA - GMW37 contaminated, 5.8 m (SPADES assembly) (version 2) ...
TGGGTTCGCCTATGCGGCTCATAGGAGATTTGTTCTTGGAGGTGGCACTGCAACCCTAGATGATATGCCACTTACAGGTGATTTAAATGGTGATGATTATGCAGACTTAGCCGCATACGTGCCTTCATTGGGAGGACAAGTGTGGGTAGGATTGAACGATGGAACATTTAATTTTGATGTGGGCTTATGGGTGGGTGGTGGTATTGCTGAGCCAAATGATTTACCGTTAGTAGGTGATTTTGGTCCACCTCCTCCTGATGCTGATGGCGATGGTGTGCCGGATGATGTTGACAACTGTCCGACTGTTGCTAACGCAGACCAGGCAGATTGCGACAATGATGGTATCGGAGATGCCTGCGAGACAGATTCGGATGCCGACGGCGTGGTAGACGATTGTGATAATTGTCCATTAGTAGCCAATGTTGACCAATCTGACTGCGATAACGATGGTATTGGAGATGCCTGCGAGGCAGGACTTAGCGGCACATTGGTAGCCACTCCCTCTATTCTGTGGCCACCGAATCACAATATGATAAATATTGCATTTAGTGGAATAACCAGTAGCAATGGTGCAGTAACATTGACTGTGAATAGTGTAACAAGCAACGAAGATATAAATGGACTTGGTGATGGGAATACAGAACCTGATTATTCATCAAATCCATTGCAACTCAGGGCTGAAAGGTCTGGTAAGGGTAGTGGCCGTATTTACACTATTTCAGTTACAGCGACAGATTGTGCTGGTGATACAGCAGATTTTAGCATAGACGTAACTGTTCCACACGATAGTAGGAAGTAATATATAAAGAGAGGTTGGCAGGTGAAGGCTTTCACCTGCCAACCTGTTGGTAGAAAAGATGACCGAAAGATTATTTTTAAAAGTGTCTCATTTTTAAAAAGTAAACCTTTGGAATATTTTTAGGAAACAGGGGAGTGAAAAAGATGGAAAAGATACATATATTAATGAAGAAGATATGCTCATTTTTAGTCTTGTTCGCAATTGTTGCTACAGCAGATATTGTTCTTGCTGCAAGCAGTATAACTGATACAGATGGTGATACTAAGGTTCAGACTGAAAAAACTGCCAATGAAAATAAAATAAGGTTTGATACGGCTGGGGTTGAGCGGATGATTATAGATTCTTGGGGCTACGCTGGTATCGGGACTTCGAGTCCATCAAGTTATACACAAGCAAATAAAGCCCTTACTATTTATGATAATGCCTTTTCCGGGTTATCACTTGTTGGAAACAGAACCGGGGTAGATGCTGAGCTTGGTCAGGTTAGTTTCTATAATGGAACGACGTCATTGGCTAAAATTGAAGTAAATCGTTCCGGAGCAGACAATAATGCAATGGTGAATTTCTGGACATTAAAGAATGGGTCGGGCATGAATCTTATGACATTTAAAGACGGCAAGGTTGGCATTGATACAACGAGTCCAGCGGCAACATTGCATAACAACGGAGATTTTATCACTAAAGGTCCATGGGCAGATGTTCGTGCTTATGGTGCTGTACCTGATGATGGTACAGATGATGCCACAGCAATTCAGGCCGCACTTGATGCAGTAAATACTGCAGGTGGTGGAGTTGTATTTGTTCCCAAAGGAACTTATTTGCTAAACAATGCATTAGTTATCAAAGACAAGACTGCGCTTATTGGAACTGGCTGGGCTACAATATTAAAAGTCAATGCTTCAGTACGTGCAATTAAGACACCTGGTGGGGGGTACTATACTTACAATATCATTCTTTCTGACTTTCAAATAGATGGTAACAAGGCAAACCTTACTATAGTGGACCCTGGGAACGAAGGTTTACAATCTGCTATTGATTTGGACCAGGTAGATGGGGTTACTGTATCTAATCTTTATATCCATGATGCTGTTATGAATGGTATATATGTTAATAACTCACCAAAAAATGTATTGATAACTGGCAGCCGTTGGGAAAATAATGGTAAAACTGGCTCAACTTCTGGTGGCAGGGGCATTGTATTTGGAATAAGTCCGCAGCGATTTCGGATTATTGGCAACTATATTTCTGGTAATTTATTTCAAGGCATCGGTGTACAAAGTGAGGGTGGCTCACATGCAGAAGATTTTATTATAACTGACAATAACATTTATCAAAACTCTGGCAATGGCATAGATATAGGCGACAATGTAATATCATCGGTTGTTACGCAGAATATTTATATCTTAGGTGGGGTTGTGAAAGGAAATACTATCAACGCAAATGGAGGGTCAGGAATTCGCATCTTTAGTGCTGCGACACAAAATGCATATGGGGCAACATCTGTTACTGACCGAACCGTAGTTAGTGGCAACAATATTAATGCCAATACAGCGTACGGAGTATATTTGCTTGCTGCAAATAATGGAAAGACAGATAGAATATTGGTTGTTGGAAATAGTATTACTGGTAACAGTCTAAATGGTATTCTTGTTAGTGGAAGTAATGTAAGGTATAATTCAATTTTGGACAATGTACTTTTTTCAAATGGTTCTCCACAGATTAGTAGTGGTGGAACGGCAACAGTAATTGGTGGGGTTGTAACAGGAACTGATGGTATCTACAGAATGGTTACTGGACTATCCATTGGTGAGGGGGATAATATCAGTAAGCACATTTCGGTACCTGTTACTGGGTTAAATTTCGGGTCTATTGCTGGAAATTCTAGTGCACAACTAAATACAACTGTTTCAGGAGCATCTGTTGGCGATTCCTGCTATGCATCACCAGGTGGTTCTTTGACATCAGGCTGCGTGTGGTCAGCCTGGGTAAGTGCAGCAAATACTGTGACCATTAGAATCTTGAATGGAACAAACAGTGCAGTTGACCCAGATGGAGCAGGACTGACTTGGAGAATTGATATCTGGAAACACTAATGGTTTGACAAATAATTCTGCTTATATATAATTATTTATAATAATAACTTATCTACTCCACGATTGGTAAAGAGAAAATAAATGGGGAGTCAGGCGTTTGCTATGAATTAAGTTAATACTGAGAATGTGGATTGTCCAATGAGAAAGGAAAGAAAGCCATATGTCTCAAAAGGGTATGTCCGATTTGGTCAAGGGGTGAAGGAAACGCGGCGTTTTAAACACAGGTGCGGATTTACGCTCATAGAGTTGCTTGTTGTCATTACTATCATCTCTATCCTGGCGGCTATGTTATTACCTGCGCTAAGGAATGCCAGGGAGTCAGCAAAGAAAATGGCCTGCCTAAGCAACATGAAACAGATCGCGATGGGCTTGTTGATGTATGCTGATGACTGGAATGGATATTTACCTTATTACTACGAACCTACTGGTGGTGTGACATATAAGACTTTTGCAGATAGGATACTATCATACCTTACTACTTTTAAAGATGAAGACAGGTGGAACCAACGTGTGTGGCAGTGTCCCAGTATTGGGCGCTATACTGATTCACAATGGGACGGCCATTATTATTCATCATACGCCTTGACTCATCCCATGTTCTCCTATCAATACTCCCATAGAAATGTGTCCAAATTTGATAATCCGTCAAATACTGTGATGGTTGCTGAACAGGGGCCAAAAGGGGGCGGTCCTTGGCAGCAAAGTTATATAAACAAGATGAGAGTGGATTGTCCCAGCCAGGCAGTAAATGACCCAAATACGTTTATTGACTTTCATCACAATGAAGGTTGTAATGTTGCTTTTGTAGACGGTCATGTACAGTGGATGAAACGAAAACAGTTTTACACCGGACAGACACCGGCTGACCTCTGGTTTAACTATTACAATGGCACCATTTACGATTATAGTAACTTACAATGATGTTACTATAAAAAGGTTCTGTCTTATGGAATCTTGTAGTATAATCGGTGCTTTAATATAAAGTAACTGATTGGGATAGATTTGGGTTTGACGAGTATTTGCAACTTATAGGCTCTAAATCTAAATCAAACCCAAAAAATTTTTGATTTTAAGTCTCAAAAAAGATATAATAAAAGATGATGTAGAGAAAGGAACATAAGATGAGAGAAAAAATGGGTTGGTTAAGATGGTCAGATGTTTTGACAGTAGTTTTTATTATCGGGGTCTTTATCTATCAAGCCACTTTTCTCCATGCAGAACAGGAGAAACAAAATTTAACAGAGGCAAAGAATATTGAAGAAGGGCTTGTGGGGTTAAGGTAGCCATGTAAGAGTGGGAAAATTTGACGTTCCATCTCAAACCGTGATGGTGACTGAACAAGGTCCGTTTGGAGGTGGACCATAGCAACAAGACTATATCTACAGGATGAGGGTTGACTCCCCGAGCAAGGTTACAGACGACCCTAATACATTTATTGACTTTCACCATAGTGGTGGCTGTAATATTGCCTTTATAGATGGGCATGTGCAATGGATGAAAAGAGAGCAATTTTATACAGGACAAACACCGGCTGACCTCTGGTTCAACTATTATAATGGCGCAGTTCGGGACCACACGACTATGCAGTAATGAGAATGTGTCTAAATCTATGTTAATGTTAAAAAAAGTTACATATTATACGAGGAGGTATTTCATGGTAACAAGAAAGAGAATTATGGCAACCAAGGCAACTTTCTGGGCATTGGTACTCAGTCTGGTCTTTCCGATTCTTGAGGTGCCTGTCTTTGCTGTCCCTGCGATTGACCTCAATCCTCCGGTCAAAGCGCTTCCCGACGTTGCACCGGGGAAGCGCGCGGTCTATCGGCAAGACAGGAACTACGATATCCTGGAGAACGGATGGTTCCGCTTACGACTCGCTTATGCCACGGGCCTCTCGCTTACAGATTTCACTCATAAGCCAATGACAAGAAATGCTCTCGTGCGAGGGCAGTCCAGCCTTTTCCTGTTAGAAGTTGATGGACGGCGATACTCGAGCCAGGATTTTGAGGTCACAAGCCGCGAGGGATTCCCGGCTCGCGGCGGCCACAAAGTGGTTTACCACCTCAAGCATGAGCCAACCGCGCTGCGCGCTGAGTTGTCGTTCAGCTTCGACCAGGGTCCGGAACTGGAAATTCAGTTAGCACTCAACAACTTCGGCGGGGACATAAGGAAGGTCACAGCGGCTTTCCCCATGCTTACCGGGATAGGCTGGAGTGACGACTTTTCCGACGACTGGTACCTGTATCCCTATATGAACGGGGTGATTCTGAACCTGCCAATCAAGTTCGCCTCTGCGTATGGAGGCTGGTATGTCTATCTCCAGCAGATGGTTTCCTACTCCCCCTCCGCAGGCGGAGGGCTCTACATGAGGGTCAACGATAAGACAGGTGAGTTGAAGATTCTTCACTTCACGAAATCCGATGAGAGACAACCTCAACCAGCACTTATCTTCGAGACGGTCGTGGACGAGATCAATGCTGGAATAGTGAAAATGGATGCACGTTTCCACGATCCGTTTCCGAGCGGCCCGGGCACTCACATGGCCTTCAGCTACCAGGCACGGGAGTTGAAGCCGAACGAGCAGTGGGTGCTCCCAACCGCTGTGCTCGGTGTAATGAACGGAGACTGGCACGTGGCCATGGAATCCTACCGTAACTGGTACGAGAGCTGGTCACACAAGCGGCCCTACCCAACTAAACTGACAGGGGCTTTCAGCATGGAGGGGATCTCCGCTGCCCATACCTACCATACGGATGAGGGGTACAGCACCGACATGACCAAGCCGGGTCACATAGCGCTCGGGCATCTAAAGCCGCCCTACTGGAAGGCCCCGATCGACCTGGTGGAACACACCTCCTACTGGGAGTGGGACGAAGTCACCGACCAGTACATGGACGGAATGAGCGAGGCCGCCAAGCAATACGGCAAGAAGTTCGACCTGTGGCCCGACCGTCACGGGAATACCCAGGGCAAGCACTGGTATTGGGGCCAGCAGGGCGACTACGGCCTCCGCGGATACAACGAGCGTTGGGGTGGGCTGCCCGCCTTCCGCCAGTACCTCGATGAGATGAAGCGGAAGGGATACGTGGCGACTCTCTACATCAACCGGGGCGAGGCCGCCTTGTCAAGCATTGTAGGAAAAGAACACGGCTTAGAATGGTGTACAGTCAAGGCCGACGGCAGCTACCTGTGGGCCGGCGACTGGATGGGACTCATGTGCATGAACAACCCGCTCTGGCGAAGGTACCTGGCCGACACCTGTCACCGGCTGATCTCCGAGACCGGGGCCGACGGCATCCGGGTGGATGTCTTCGGTGCGGCGGACTCTACTTGCTACAGCACCAAGCATTTCCATACCTTCGGCACCCCCGGCCAGAGCGTGGACATGCAGGCTCAGGTGGAGGCCTGCCGGGAGATCCGCCTGGCGATGGACAAGGTGGACCCCACCGCGGTGCTGATGAGCGAGAACCCCGGCGTTGACGCGATGTGGCAGTACCTGGATGGTACCCTCTCCTATGACTCTTCCGAATCCGCCCGCCGGTTAGTAGCGGACGCTTATGCTGGGAAGGGGGGAGAAGATTGGGAAGGATTCGTGGGTCTAAACGTCAACCGTTTCTACTTTCCCAGGTTCAAGGTCTTTGACTATCAAGGGCTATTTGCTGGTCCTGCAGGAGGGGGACTGCATCCTGCCTGGCGTTTATTCAACGGGACAGGTGCTTTCAACCGGGAATGGACCTACACCCAGCAGGAACTCCAGATCCTTCAGGAGAACAGTGACGCTTTCGGAACCCTTAGTCCTGTGCCTATGATTCCAACGCTCATGCCGCTGGTCTACGTCAACAGGTTTCCCGCGGATAACAAGACCGTATATACCATTTATAATGCGAGAAAGGATAGTATAAACGGCGAAATATTTGCCATTGACTCAATAAGGGGTTATCATTTTGTAGACCTTTACAATCACCACGATGTTAAGACCGTTGAAAAAGGTAACAAAATAATTGTTGGTCTCACACTTGATAGTCGTTCAGTTGGCTGCCTTGTCTATCTACCTGATGTGATGGATATATCTGTTGAGGATAAAAAGGTTAAGATAACCACCAATACCCTGATAGAAGATGCTTCGGTCAAAATCGTTGATTTGAAGGGTCAAATCATTACTGAATATGAAATGCAAGGAACAGAATGCAATCTACCCCTCCCTGATACGGATAGGGCGATGTGTAAACTCTACAGTGGTAAACGCCTCGTAGATGCCTTGCCGCTAAAAAAGACTATAAAGGTTACAGGAGGATAGAAAAAATGGGTAAAGAAGCAATGCGTATTATTATAAAGGAAAGAGGTTGGTTAAGATGGGTATCTGTTTTGGCAGTAGTTTCTGCTGTTGGATTTTTTATATCTCAGGCTGCGGAATGGGACAATATAAATTTGGCAAAGGCAGAAAATGTTGAAGAAGCGCTTGTGGGTTGGTGGAGTTTTGACGAAGGCGAAGGAGAGATAGCAAAGGATAAATCGTCTTCAGGGAATGCCGGGAGCGTGCATGGTGCCCAATGGGCAAAAGGTGTAAGTGGTTCTTGTTTAAATTTTGATGGAAGAGATGACTATGTTGATTGTGGAAATAATCCGAGTTTCTATCCTGTTAATATTACTGTTGAGATGTGGGTTAAACCATCAGGTGGTCAAGAATCGGCAATTATCGCAGGTTACCTTCCCAATTATAAAGGGTATATGCTTTTCAATCACAGATTTTCTGTATACGACGGGACAGAGAAGCAGGCAGATGCGTCATATTCTCTTGAACCACAAGAGTGGGCTTATATAGTAGGGACTTTTGATGGGAATACGGTAAAGGTGTATAAAAATGGCAGATTGGAATCATCCGCACAACAGACAAAATTACTGCTTTCTGGGGCGAATGTAACAATAGGAAAAGCCTCTCATTATGATGGTGCGTATTTCCATGGTCTTATAGATGAAGTGAAGATTTACAACCGCGCCCTGAGCAATGCCGAAATCCAAAAAATGTGGGAGCAAATTTCACATAATCTACCGGCATCCAGCCGGAAACAGGAAAATATTCCGGTTTCACCGGCAACAATTCTTGAACCGCAAGAGGGGGTGTCTGTCGCTCTCGCCGACCACGGATTCTACAATTACGAACACTATTCCCACGCAATCCTGTCGTCCCCTGCTCAGCAAATCAAGAAGATAATAGACCTTTCCGGAATCCCGGAAAAGGTCTGGAGTAAAACAGAATCTATCCAGGTAAACGTCTGTATGTATACCGAAGACCCCGCAGGCAAGGGCCTTAACGAAAATTTCGCCATCACAGTGAACGGACATAAAAACACGTTTTCCACAAACGGCCTTGTAAGTGACACAACTGGCCGCATCGGTGGAGCGGGCTGGTTTGACCTTCAGCATCCGATAGGCTGGTTTAATTTCTCCATTCCCCGGGAACAACTAATCAAAGGCAAAAACGAAATTGCCATTTCAAACAGTTCCGGCACCATTAATGTCGGCATAGATATTTTTGAACCGAAAGGCTGCAGTTTTATTTCTTATGACGGCGGTAACACATGGCGGTCCGCACCCCTCAACAGATATGGCTTCTCCGGCGAGTTAATGGTGCGCCTGACCCTTTTTTCTAACAAGACTCTTGTCGGCAAAACACGTTTTTCGCAGGACGACATCCCGGAAATGCCGGTCGTCAATCTAAACCTGCCGGTAAAAGCCCTCTCTCCGCCTGCCGATACAAAAGCAAGACTCGTCCAGGAAGAAAAACAGGACGTCTTTGAAAACGGCTGGATGCGGCTGAAAATCAACTACGATAACGGTTTCATCTTAAAAGAATTGGTCCATAAGCCGATGGGCGTCAATGCCTTAAGAGAGAATGATGGAGTCAGTCTTTTCCTGACTGAAGTTGCCGGTGAAAAAGTTTACAGCCGGGATTATACCCTTAAAGACAAAAAGGTGCTGACCAGCGGACCGGACCAGAATAAAGTTATTTATTACCTGCAAAACAGCGCCAGCGGCGTCAGCGTTGAATTTCAGGTGGAAATGGACAGGACCCAGGAACTGAAATTAAAAATGACGGTTTGGAACAACGGCCCGGAGCAGTTGATAAAGGTCGCCTACCCGATGATATACGGCATCGGGTGGAGCCCGGATTTTAAGGATGACTACTATCTTTATCCTTACAAGACAGGTGCCATTCTCACCCACCCAATCAGTTTTCTCTCGGCCTACGGTGGTCATACTACTTATCTTCAACAGATGGCTTCTTACTCGCCGAAAGCCGGCGGCGGGTTATATTTAAGAACTAATGACTCTGCCGGACTCTACAAAATACTTCACTTTGAGAAGACGGATGAGGACGGACGTGAACCGACGTTCCGCTTTCAGCCGGTTGTGGTTGAGATGCAAAACGGAAGGTCGCGGGAAGACCTTCTTATCTTAGACCCGCTTCCGAAATCACCCGGGACGAATATGTCTTTTTCCTATTCCGGAATGAACCTGAAAACGAATGAAAAATGGGACCTGCCGGAAGCGGTCTTAGGCGTTATGAACGGCGATTGGCGCGCCGCAATGGAGTCATACCGCGAATGGTACGAAACATGGTCTCACAAACAACATTTTCCGAATAAACTTACGAATGTTTTTAATCATGAAGGTATTTCTTCCATTTATCATTTTCACAATAAAGACGGGTACAACACCGACATCAGGAAGCCCGGCCATCATCTGATGGGCCACGTGAGACCAACGTACTGGTCGGAAAATACACCCGATATGCTGGAACACGTCTGTTGGGATGGGGCGGAGGTGGTAACTCCTGAACATCAGAAAGAGATGGAAAGTATCGCCCAAAAATACGGAAAAGAATATAAAATCTGGAGAGACGCGGTTATTGACGGAATACATTACTCCTGGGACTTTACGATGGGGGATTACGGACTTACCGGCTACAACGAAATGTGGGGTGGTCTGCCGGCTTTCAAAAAATACCTTGCTGAGATGAAAGAAAAAGGGTTTGTGGTCACCCTTTACATCAACAAGGCTCATGCGGGCCTGAATAGTATCATCGGCAAAAAATACGGCCCCCAGTGGGGCGTTATGTGGCCGGAAGGTAACTATTACTGGCCCTACTGGATGTGGGAAATGTGCAACGATAATCCCCTCTGGCGTCAGTATCTTGCCGATACCTGCAAACGACTCATCAAGGAGACCGGTGCGGACGGGATAAGGATTGACGAGTTAGGAGGGGCGCAGCGCATCTGTTATAACCCGCAGCACCAGCACACCTTTGCCCTGCCCGGACAATATACCACTTTACAGGCCCAGACAGATGCCTGCCGAAGGATTCGCGAGGCGGTTGACGAAGTTGACCCTAATGCGGTCCTGATGAGCGAAACGCCAGGCCAGGATACGATGTGGCAGTACTTGGACGGTACCCTCTCTTACGACCTTTCCTCGTCTCCTTTGACCGGAAGCCGGGCAAAGGGCTGGGAGGGGTTTGTGGGTATAGATATTAACCGGTTCTATTTTCCGAGATTTAAATTCTTTGACTACGAGATGTTTGAAAAATATCCTGCCTGGCGTCTATTCAACGGAACCGGTGCCTTTAATAGAGAATGGTTTTATAATAACCATGAATTGCAAATTTTGAAAGAAAACAGTGATGCGTTTGGTAGTCTTAATCCAACACCATTGATTCCTACTCTTATATCAATGGTTTATGTAAATAAGTTTCCTGGGAAAGATAAAACAATATATACTGTCTATAATGCAAGAAAAAGCAAGATAACCGGAGAAGTATTTGCCATTGATTCAATAAAGGATTTTCATATTGTAGACCTTTACAATCACAATGAAGTCAAGACCACCGAAGAAGGTAATAAAACAATTGTGAACATTGACCTTGACAGCCGTTCTGTTGGCTGCCTTGCCTATCTACCTGATGTGATGGATATATCTGTTAAGGATAAAAAGGTTAATATAACCACTAATGCCCTGATAGAAGATGCTTCGGTAAAAATCGTTGATTTGAAGGGTCAAATCATTACTGAGTATGAAATGCAAGGAACAGAATACAATCTACCCTTCCCTGATACTGATAAAGCGATGTGTAAACTCTACAGTGGCAAACGCCTCGTAGATGCCTTGCCACTAAAAAAGACTATACCATGAGTAAATTCCGTATTGCCTGTCATGTGTGTACGTGGGGTGCTCTTACAAGAGAACATCGTGAACCTGTCTTTCGCCAGATTGTTGATGCAGGGTATGAAGGGGTAGAAGGATTATTTTGTGAGAGTTCTGAGGATTTAGTGGAAACTGTATCATCAGCAAGAACATACGGACTTCATGTAGTGATGGTCCACGCCCGCACTCCACACCAGATAATTCGCTACAACGCAGTATTAGGCAACCATGCCTGCGAAATCTGGGAAGGACCCATTGAGGATTTAGGACCTCCTGATATATCTCATGAAGAACGTTTTGCTATTGCTGCAAAATTTTTTGAACCACTTATCGCTGAGGCAAAAAGGCATGGCATGAAACTTTACCATCACATCCATTTAGGACAACTTGTTGTTACTCACAGCCATATAGATTTGCTCATTCGCCACATCCCAGATATGGGAATATTGCTTGATACTGGTCATTTGTTAGCAGGTGGTGGTGACCCGCTACGGCTGATACGTGAGCACGGTAAACGTATATCGCATGTCCACCTAAAGGATTTTTATCGTGGCTCCGGATGGGATTTTGAACATAATCGTGATTTTACAAAGAGTTATTTTGTCCCTTTAGGCGAAGGGAATACCGGGTTAGATGTGGGGGAAATACTTAAGGCACTTGAAGAAATTAGTTATGATGGCTGGGTGACATGCGAACTTGACCCGATGCCTGCTGTCATGTCTCGTGGACTTCCTGTCTCAGAACTCATCCGCCGGAACCGCAACTATTTGCGTTCCCTTGGTTATTAACAAAATTGAAATATATGAGAAAGGTGTGAGGGATTATTAATGGCAAAAAGGGTCAGAGTTTGCAGTATATCAATAACTTATTCTGATAAAAAGAAACTAGAGGATAATCTTAAACCTGTTTTCAATTTACTTAGAGAAGCAGGGAAATTTTCCCCGGATATAGTCTGCCTACCTGAAACATTTCCTTTTATCGGTATACCTATAGAAGAAAGTCTCAAGTTCGCTGAACCCATTCCTGGAAAAATTACAGAATCCCTTTCCCAGATAGCGAAAGAGCATGGGTTCTGGCTTATTGGCGGGACTTTTGAGAAGAATAAACAGTCTCTATATAATTCTTGCTTTGTCATGGATGAAAAAGGTAAAATAAAAGGGATTTACCATAAGATGTTTCCTACAATGGGTGAGTTAGAAAATGGAATAACTCCGGGTAAAGAACCTCTGGTTTTGGATACTCCGTGGGGCAAAATTGGCTTTGCCATATGTTTTGATATGAATTTCAAGGAGGTTATGGACTCTCTGGGTGACAGGGGTGCAAAATTGGTGTTCTTTATAACATTCTTTCATGGTGGCATGTTTAATTCCATAAGGAGTCTAACAAATTCTTATTACATTGTTTCTGCACGGGTAATGGGAAAAGAAGGCAGAGGTGGTTGGATTGTTGACCCACTCGGGAAAGTTCTGAAAACCGCCAGTGCAAAGAATCAGATTATTTGTAAAGATATAAATCTAGATTTCATTACTGCACAGATGAATTGGAGTGAGAAGCAAATTGACAACTTGAGAAAGAGATGCAGGCGAGAAGTATTGATAGAAACTGCTGAACCTGAAGAAATAGTTATGATAACCTCACAAGTTGATGGAAGGAATGCAGAGGAGATTGCAAAGGAATTCAAGATAGAATTATTGAAGGATTTCTTAGCAAGGGCTAGAAAACTCAGGGTAAAGAATCTGAGATAAAAGGGAAGAAATGATTGGAATGTTTGAACTAATACCAGAAAGTGACAAAAAGATTTTAAGGGAACTTGCCAGACGAGTTGTTGAGATTGCTGCAGAACCCAAGAATAGAAAGATTCGGGAAGAGTGGAAAAGACATAATCGTCTGGGGAAGGGTAAGCCCATGGTCCGGGTTTCACCTGAGGGTTCGTGGTGTGAACTCATCCCGGAAGATTCTTTACAGTGCTCATCTGAGTTAGGGCGCCATTATGAGATGGAGTTACGCCAAAGGATATATCACTGGGAATACCTACAGGACGATACATTTATAGCCGCAACTGTGCATGTACCCCTTGCCTTTAACAATAGTGGGTGGGGAATTGCAGCTAATAGGATACTCACGGACCAGAATCGCGGGGCTTTTGCTTACGATAATCCACTAAAGACACCAGAAGACTTTGCCCTTATGAAACCACCAAGGATAGAGATAGATGAAAAAGAAAACCAACGACGTATGGAACTGGTGCGGGATGTTTTCGGGGATATTCTGGAGGTGAAGATTGCCCATACACTATGGGATATGCATGTGGACACAAACCTTGTTGATACTCTGGTCTCATTTCGCGGTAACCGGCGGCTTATGGAAGACATATATGACCGTCCCCAGTGGGTACATGAAGTGCTAACATTTATGACTGAGAGTACTGTCAAACTGCTTGATTTCCTTGAGAAAAATGTTGAGATAGAGTTGAATAATGATGCTACATGCAATGGCTTGGGAAATATTTATTTCACAGATGAACTTCCTGCAGATGATTTTGATGGCAGGCATGTACGTCTACATGACCTGTGGGGGACGTCTGATGCACAGGAGTTTGCCAGCGTATCACCAGAGATGCATTATGAATTTGGCTTAAAATACCAGATAAAAGTTCTTGAAAAATTTGGACTTAACTCCTATGGGTGCTGCGAACCTTTGGACCGTAAGTTAGACTATGTTAAACAAATACCGCGGATACGACGTATTTCAATCAGTCCATGGGCTAATGTCCGCCGTTCAGCAGAGGCTTTACAGGACAAATATATATTATCGTGGCGACCAAATCCGAATTGTGTTGCGGGATTGAGTTTTAGACCAGAACATATCCGTGCCGAACTTAAAGAGGGTATTGAGATTGCTCGTGAATACAACTGTGTGCTTGAGATTATCCTTAAAGATACACATACAGTCAATAATGAGCCTCATAGGCTTAAGACATGGGTAAAAACAGCAAAGGAACTGGTTGGTGCATGAAGAAAATTTAGGTAAAGGTGATTGCGAGGCAAGAGGCTAAAAAGCAAATCAAAAAACTATTTGATTTAATGAGGGAGAGATGATAATATGAAGACTATGATAGTTATGCTAATTATTTTTTTCTCAATCTTTTGTTCTGGGGCAATGTCACAAAATGAACCTGAGAAAGTAAAGGAATCTGTTTATCTCTGTCCATTTATAACTGAGTCTATAAAGGTGGATGGTTTATTGGATGAAGATAGTTGGCAGAAGGCAAAGATTCTTGAATTGCATGTTTACCAGACTAATGAGAAACCTTTGAGTAAGACCGAAGGTAGAATCCTCTGGGACGATAAATATTTCTATATCGGTTTTAAGGCTTATGACAAGGATATCTGGAGCTATCTTACAGAAAGGGATTCAGAGACTGCAGGTGAAGATGTGCTTGAGACCTTCTTTAAAACTACCACATCAAAGGAAACACCATACTACAATTTTGAGATTAATGCCTTAGGGACAATCTATGATGCCTTCAATCATGCCAAGAGGGATGCTGGTGGAGGCTGGTATCACCGCTGGAATCGCTGGAACTGCGAGGGGCTGAAAGTTGGTGTAAAGATAAAAGGCACCTTAAATAACTGGGAGGATATTGATGAATACTGGCAGATGGAAGCAGCTATACCATTTGCCAATCTTCCGACATTAAAAGGTAAGTCTCCACTGTCTGGTGATATCTGGCTTTTCCATTTAGCTCGCTATGATTTCTCAGTATATCTACCTACAGGGGTTGAACTCTCAACCTGTGCTTATATTACAGACGGCGGTTTCCACAGATATCAGGATTGGCTTAAGTTACAATTTGTAAAAAAGTAGAATAAATGTTGAAAGGTAGCAAGAAGCAGTGCGTGAAATAGGAATAGCAGTTGTTGGTTATGGTATGGGGGCTTTTCATTGCAAGCAAATCAAAGAAGTTGATGGCTTGAGGCTGCATGCAGTCTGCGATATTGACCAATCAAAGAGAACATCTGCAGAAGCAGAGCAGAAAGTGAAGGTTTATTCATCATTTGATGAGACACTTGATGACCCAGGAGTGGACCTGGTAGTCATTGCAACCCCTCATCACACTCATGCAGCGCTTACCATACAGGCTCTTTCATCCGGAAAACATGTTGTTGTAGAGAAGGTAATGTGTCTCAATCTTAAGGAAGCAGATGCTATGATTAAAGCGAGCCTTGAAGCAAAGCGGAGTCTAACTGTTCATCAGAGTCGCAGGTATGATTCTGACTATCTCACTGCACGGCAGGTGATACAATCTGGTGCACTTGGAGAAATATACCAGATAGAAACGGCGTGTAACTACTATGGGTCCCAAGTCTCCTGGCGGGCAAAGGCATGTTATGGAGGGGGATTTCTATATGATGCAGGTGCTCATTTGATTGACCAATTAGTCCAAATAGCAGGATGCCGTGCCAAAACAGTCTTTGCCGATTTACAAAGGCGCATATGGACAGATACTATGGATACTGAAACCTATGCCCATGTTATAATACACTTTGAAAGTGGACTTGTTGGCATGCTGGATATCAGCGGTATTGCCCATTACCGCAAACCAAGGTTTCTTATAATGGGTGAGAAAGGAACATTTGTTGCTATTGCAGATGAGAATTTTGGAAATGCTGAGTGTTTTATCTACAAAAATGTTTCAGACTCATCTGAGAGGATAGCGGTAGAACCACAAAAAAGAGATTGGTTGCAATTTTATCATGGACTCGCAGACCATCTACTCCGTGGAAGTGAGTTACCGGTAAAACCTGAAGAAGTGCGCGAGTCTATTAAAATCATTGAAAGCACTTTTAGTTCTGCCGAGACAGGACAGTCTGTTGATATATTGAACTGGTAAAAGTAAAAGAAAGGATATATTATGTTAGAGATTGAAAAATTAAAGTTTAAAAATCCTAAAAGTGAATATCGTGTTGCTCCATTCTGGTTCTGGAACCACGAATTAAAAAAGGATGAGATTCGTTGGCAGATACAAGAAATGAACCGTCAGGGTGTGGGTGGTTTTATCATGCACGGGCGGTGTGGGCTGATGACCCCATATATGTCTGATGAATGGTTAGCAATATGTGAGACTGCTATCAAAGAGGCAGAACAACTGGGCATGAAGGTTTACCTTTATGATGAAAATGATTTTATCAGCGGAACAGCAAATAGCAGAGTAACTGAAAATCCTGAATTCAGAATGACAGGGTTAGTCATCTCACAGGAACGTTATATCAAAGGTCCAAATCATATTGAGATGGAAATAAAGATTGTTGATGGTTTAGTTGGAGTACTTGCTCTTCCTCTCATGGGCCGTAGGATAACTAATTTCCCTGATGGTGTTATAAATTTGCATGCATCAGTAAAAGACAACCGGCTTATATGGAAAGTTCCCATGGGAAAATGGCTGGTAATTGTCTTTGTTAAAAAGGTCTGGCATGAGGGATACAATCTCTATGCACTGGATTTTATGAATCCAAAGGCAGTAGCAAGATTTATAGAACTTACACATGAGCAATACAGAAAGAGATTTGGTAGATACTTTGGAAAAGTAATCAATGGAATTTTTACAGATGAACCGGCAGTGACATACGTAGAGCCAGGTATTCCATGGACAAAATCTCTGCCTAAAGAATTTTTAAAAGAGCATGGATATGAATTGACTACCGTTCTACCTGCTTTATTTAAGGAAACTGGTTCAAAGAGTGTGAAATTTCGCTGTGATTACTGGGAGACCATAACCAGACTTTATTCTGAAAAGTTTTTCAAACAGGTATGGAAATTCTGCGATTCCTGTAATCTAAACTCTGTTGGGCATGTATCAAGTGAGGACCAATTATATCTTCAAGCACGTCGTGAAGGTGATTTTTTCCGCTGTGGAAAATGGATGCATTTTGGGGGATGTGATTATTTGAGCAGTAGGACTTGGCCAGGAACTCCTAAGGGCGCAGTAGATTTCAGTTTTGGTGGAATGAATAATCTACTTTCACCTAAATTTGCCAGTTCCACAGCCCATCTTTACGAGAAACCCAGGGTTATGAGTGAGGCATTCGGTCATGCCGGTCAATGGGCTGTGAATTTCAGAACATTGAAAAAAATCGCAGATTGGCAGGTTGCCTTAGGTGTGAACCTCCTCATGCCACATACTTTCTATTATACAATCTTGACATTTAGAAAATGGGAGTCACCACCAGGTGAATTCTATCAGTCTCCATTCTGGCAGTACTATAAGACCTTTGCAGATTATTGTGGACGACTCTGCAGTATTTTTAGTGGTGGACTACATATGGCAAATGTTGCTGTTCTATATCCCATAAAGAGTATGTGGGCAAGTAATATCTCTTTGCAGGAGCCACCTAGTAAGAAGGCTGATAGAGTAGTTTTGGGACTGACTAAGGTAACCAAAGCATTACTCAGGAGACATCATGACTTTGATATCATTCCAGAAGAGTTACTTCAAGAGGCACGAGTCTTTGACTCAATTAAGATTTGCGGTTCCAGAGGAAAATGTCTCCATGAGTTTAAGGTTCTTGTAATTCCATTTTCTACTACATTATCCAATAAAACTCTTGATAAGATTAAGGAGTTTTATACCCATGGCGGCAGAGTGATTTTGACTGGAATGCTCCCTGATTCTACTTCAGAAAAAGGTGAAGATAGATATCCTGCTGAAATATTTCAATCTATTTTTGGAAAGAGGATTGGATGTAAAACCCCCATATTTATTTCTAATAAGAATGGAGGCAAGGCGGTATGGTTACCAGAATTAGAATTGAAGTCAGAAGGTATGATTGAAAAACTTTTAGTCAAAGCACTTGAGCCAGAGATTGAACCGCAGGTTAGAATAATAGAAAATGGTAGTTCAGTTGGGGATATCATTTGTCTAAGATACCATAAGGCTGGGATAGACTATTATTTTCTTGTTAATACTTCTACTGAAAAAAGATTTATAACTCAGACGACCTTATCTTCGGTTGGCAGACTCAATCTCTGGGATGCAAAAACAGGAGAGGTAAAAGAGATTCAGGGATACAAGACTAAATCCGATAAGACCGTATTAGAAGACATGTCTTTTGAGCCAACACAGTCTTACATAATTTCAGTCTCTCGTGGTTCAAAGAGTGATTCTAAATCTGTTGTGAGGTTAAAGAACCCGGAAGAAAGGATTATTTTGACACTACCGGACAGATGGTATTTTTCTGCGGATAAACCAAATGCCCTTCCTCTTACTAACTGGTCTATGGCACTTGAATCGGGGCTTGGACTACCGTCTATGTTTGGGGAAGTGAATCCTGATTTCTGTGATGGAATCCGTAGATATCAAACTGAATTTTATTTGGAGACAAAGCCTTCAAAGGCAAAACTTTTATTTGATGGTCTGATAGGAGAACATCATTTGAGGCCATATCCTGCGCGCTTTACATACACTGTAATCCTAAATAGACATGAGGTAAAAGATTTTCAAAAAGGGCAATACATTGACCACCTGATGATGGAGGCAGAAATAGGTCATCTCTTGAAACAAGGCAGTAATGAGTTAATTGTTAGAACCAAACAGGAAATTTATGATAAGGGTAATTTAGGTCATCCACCGCTATTATTGGGTAACTTTTGTCTAAAACAAAGGGACGGAAAATGGAGGGTAACATCGCCTATTAAAGGAAGTGTCAAAGGGTCCTGGACAGAGTTTGGTTATCCATTCTATTCAGGGATTGGCACATATACGCAAGTGGCCGAACTCCCCAAGCATGGTAAAGATGAAAGGTTTTTCTTGCGATTTGAGAAGGTGGGTGACCTGGCAGAAGTAATAATCAGCGGAAGTTCAGTGGGGGTGACCGCATGGGAACCATTTGAAGTAGATATTACTAACCATATCAAGCAAGGGAAAAACCGTATTGAGATAAAAGTTGCCAACTCTCTTCAAAATCTTCTTGTTCTGACCCCGAAGGCATCAGGGATTCTGGGAAAGATAGAAGTGATTGCAAGAAAAGAACATTAAATTAGATGAATTTGAAGTTTGTTAAGGATAGGTAAAAAATGAGAGGAAAAATTAACTATATCTTTTTACCATTTTTGGTAATTTCACTTTTAACTACTGGCTGCGATAAAAAAGAAAAACCAACTTCTAAGGTAAAACTTCGTTTACCATATTTTTCGGATATCCGTAATAAACCGGTTGGCGAAGCAATAATAAAGGCATTCCATATATCCCACCCTTCTATTCAGATAGAGCCTATCTTTATTACTGGGAATTACGAACAAAAAGTGCTAACGATGCTTGCAGGAGGAGATGTTGTGGATGTTATGGTGGTATCTTCTTTTTACATGGGGGATTATGTTGAAAAGGGGACGTTACTCAATTTAGACCCCTATATGGAGAAAGATGGAGAATTTCAATCTTTCAGGGAAGACATATACCCTGCTTCTTTAGAAATGTGTAAGTATAAAGGTCTTTCTTACACTGTTCCTTTTTGGGCAAACTCTTTAGTTCTTTTTTACAATAAAGACCTTTTTGATAAGGAGAAAATAGGGTATCCAGATGAAAGTTGGGATTGGGAGACACTCGTTTCTGCTGGGAAGAAACTTACTAAAATAGATGAGAATGGGAAAATAAGCCAGTATGGTCTCTTTGCTTACTTTGGTATTAACGATACATTTGGTGGACTTTATCAGTATATAAGGAGAAATGGTGGCAATTTATTTAATGAGGATATGAGTAAATGTCTCATAGGTAGTCAAGAATCCATAGAAGCGATAAGGTGGAGTTTTGACCTTATTACCAAATACAAGATAGTCCCTTCTCCATTCGTCGGGGATGAAAGGATGAAGGATTACGAACAAGCCTTTCTCTCTGGTAAGGCAGCAATGACTATTTCTGGACGTTGGTCAGCCCCCTTGTTCTCTACAGCGAAATTTAACTGGTCCTGTGCTCCTATACCTAAAGGAAAAGTGGAATTTAAACCCATTGGTTGTAACCTTATGGGAGCATATAGCAAAACGAAACATCCGGAAGAGTGCTGGGAATTTTTAAAGTTTATAATGGGGAAGGAGACTCAGGAAATAGTAAGTAAACTTAAATCTGATATACCCATAAGGATTTCAGTTGCCAATTCTCCGGAATTTATTAATTGGTCTTCCATGCCAAAAGAGAATATGGTATTTTTAGAAGAATTAAAACAGGCCGAGGGATTCCTTCACTATTTCCCAGGACTAAAAGAATGGTTAGAGAAGGCTCAACAAAAATTAGAGTTAGTTTTATTGGGTAAAAAAGACTTAAAAGAGGCGTGTGATGAAATAGCAAAGGAGTATGAAGAGAATAAAAAAAGTAAAGGAGAAATCTAAAATGTCTACTAAACAGAAAAAAGTGCCTTCTTTTGAATTTCGCATCGGTTGCATTTATAATAAACAGGTAGTCCCTGAACAGAGTGAACGCTATAAAAATTTAAATCCAAAACCTGTTGCAAGACGGGACCTGCCTAAGGATTTCCAGGAAAGTGTACAGATGGGTTTCAATGATTACCTGCTGTACAACGTGATGTTTGACTATGACTTTGCCACGGCAATTCGTCCTAGTTCAATTCATATCTTTGAAGATCGTCCAGAGGACGGCGAAGTTTGTGGCTGGCGTGACGTGGCTAAGAAATATGCAGAAAAAGGGCTTATTATAAATAGTATATGGGGCATAAGGCATGGTATTCCTTTTGCAAGGGGTAGTGGTGAAATGGTTGTCCCTGAAGACGTACATAAATTCCTGCTTGATACCTTTGGTGTTCGGTTCCTTGGTTATGAAAATGGTGAGCAGGACGGAGAATATATAGCCCAATATGTCTTTGGTTCCTTCGGTTATCCACCCCAATCACCGAAACGTAGTAGAAAAGAAGCATATGAAGACTTTGTTCGGTTCAACAGGGACTATCTTGACAAATTGTTTCATTATTATATAGCAACTATAGGAAGCATGTGCTTCAGTCATTATTATGCAGAGATTGGGCATAGAATGGTTGGATTGGAATTAGGAACCGGCCTTGCCAGTTCCATAATGCGCTGGACTTTCCTGCGCGGCGCTTCCAAGCAATACGAATTGTTGACCCACGGCCACATCTCGGTCTTTATGGCAAGCGCAGAACAGAAACCTGACTTTTACTCAGGGAAACACTATCCAAAAGAAGGATTATCAACCCAGGTGGAGTTTCTATTAGCGCATCCAGGAGGAGGACCCTCAATTGGTCTTATGAAACGCCTCTGGTTTGCTTCATACATGTATGGCGCCAGTCTGCTCGGCTTGGAAGGAGGACTGTTCTATGACGATGTGGCTGGACTACCTGAAGATTACTGGGGAAAGGAAGCAAAAGGAATTAAACCGATTCATAAGGGACGAGAGGCAGTGAGTGTCTGTGATGTCACTGCTTATAGCCTCAACCGTGGGGCAAAAGTTGAGGCAAACCTCAGTCCACTTGGAAGGGAGTTTCGCAAATGGGTCTGGGCTACCAGGGCACATTCTGAACGTGGAGTACAGTATGTTCCGTTTGCGTTAGTTATGGATTTTTATCATGGGTGGTCACCGCCAGTCCACAGGGCAATGGGGCAGGGTAAACCTGAACACGTTTGGGGAAACATACCGGATACTCTGGGTGACTACCATATTGATGAATTCTTCCGGTGGATATTTCCAGGATATCTGGAATACGGATTTTCCATAGAAGAGCGCGGCTGTCTTACCCCAACACCTTTTGGTGACTCTTTTGATGTAATTCTGACAAATGCAACCGAAGAAGTATTAAATAAATACCAGGCGGCTATTCTTGTAGGTGATGTTCCTTCAAATGTTGAATTTGAAGAGCGTGTAAAAAAGTTTGTAAGTTCCGGTCATACACTTATTTTGTGTACCAGGCAGTTATCAGAAGAATTTCTACTCCAAGTTGGCGGTATAAAGATTGCGGAGAAGAATAGACAAGGCAGAACATCATGTAGTCTTGTAGATGAGTATAAATTTGATGAAACGAGTTATTCATACGATGTGGTGACATCAGAAGGCGCATCTGTATTAGCAGTGAATAAAGACGGACACCCATTGGTGTGTGTAAACACTATTGGTAATGGTAAAGTTATTACAATCACACCTTTATTCTGGGGTCGCGGTGTGCCTCCAGATTACAAGTGGCACATAATTGAAGGGTTACCATGGGACCAGAACTATAGACAAGATTTCTTCCGTGGAAGACAATCTCCACCTGTTCAGTTTTTGAGGATTATCAGGCACATCATTGAGCCTATTCTGCATTCATATGAATTGATTGAAGTAAGTGGTAGGCCAATCCAGTATATTGTAAATGTGACCAAAGACCCACGTAAATTACTGATAACACTCATTAACAATGGCGAAGTGGACTGGGAAGGAACTGTCAAAGTTAAGAGCCAAAATATAGTAATGTTTGAAGAATGGCTTTCCTGTGGGGAGGTCTCTTTGAAAGATGGAACACTCCTTGTTGCAGTAGCAGCGAGTGACGTGCGTATTTATGCTGTTACCTGTGAAAAACCATTTCTTGACTTGCTTGATAATGAATAGTTATGAATATTCCTGATATGAGCGTAAGATTAACTTCAAAAGAACGCGTTATGAATACTCTTGGGTTTAAACCCACTGATAGGGTGCCTCGGTTTGATACCTTCTGGGAAGAGTTTGTAGAAAAATGGCAAAGGGAGAAAGAAACAGATGCAGATATTAATGATTACTATGGGATAGATGTCTATATCTTAGCGGCTGATGAAACTCCGTTTCCTTCAAAGAAGAAAAACATAAAGCAAGAAAATAATTCTGAGATTTCAAGGGATGGCTGGGGGAGACTTATAAAAACAAGGAAAGAGGCAAAGTTTTCAGAAGTATTAGAAGTGACTATCTCTGACAAATCTGCACTTGACAAAATAAAATTTGAATCCCCACAATTGCCTGAGCGGTACTGTATTATGAAAGAAGAAGACCTCAAACGTATAGAAGGGCGCTATTGTGTCTTTGCCAAGACAGGTGGCCCGTATCTGAGGAATACTTTTCTTAGAGGAGAGACTCAATTTCTTATGGATATCGCAGAAGACCCATCTTTTGCAAAGGCTATGGTAGATAAACTTGCTGACTACATAATGGAAATAGGTCTTGAGTCCCTAATGCGATGGAATCTCTGGGATACAGGAGTCTGGATTTATGATGATATTGCTTCTAATCAGGGACCTATGATGTCTCCTAATTCATTTGAGGGTATATTTCTACCTGCTTATAAACGAATGATAAAGACCTGGAAAGGAAAAGGGGCAAGGAAGGTATTTTTTCACAGTGACGGTAATATCATTCCATTATTAGATATGCTGATTGATGCTGGGATAGATGGAATTCACCCGATTGAACCCAAGGCAGGTATGTCATTACCTGCTTTAAGAAGAAGATACGGAAACCGTTTGGCTTTAGTAGGTGGTATGTGCAATTCTTTTGTCCTACCAAAGGGAAGCAGAAAAGAAATAGAACAGCAAGCAAAGTCAATTCTTGAAGTTGCTAAAGATGGTGGTGTTATAATCGGTGCCCATTCTATAGGACCCGACGTCCCTGTTGACCATTATGATTGGTATCACGAAATCTTAAAGCCAGACGCAGTTTATGTATGAAATATATCCATTAAAGATTGGAGAATCAGAAGAGGCAGAACCAAGGATATTCTATCTTGGTGACTGTAAAAAGAGGGTAACTTTATGCCAATACATGTGGCTGATTAAAGGAAGGGGTGAGAATATACTGGTTGATACTGGTTTTATTAGAAAAGACGGACGAAGATTTAATCCTAACATCAAGCAAAGATTAGAAGAAGAGCCGATAAGGCAGTTAAATAACATTGGTGTTAAGCCAGAAGAAATAAAATATCTTATCCTTACCCATGGCCATTGGGACCACTTGTCTCCAACTCTGTATTCCTTTACCAATGCCCAGATTTTTATGCAAAAGAGAGAATTTTCATCTTTGGTCAATCCCCCTCATCCCTGGTTTGTTGAATTTGTGTTTAAAGAGGTAGTGAAAAAATTAAACACCAATTACAAACATAGGCTCACTCTTATTGATGGAGAGAAAGAAGTACTTCCTGGTATCAAATTATTCTGGACAGGAGGCCATACCATGGGACATCAGGCAGTGGCAATAAAAACAGAGGCTGGTAGAGTGATTTTAACAGGGGATGTAGTTTTTACTTATAGAAATATTGAGGAAGACATCTCTATTGGATTTAATTCTAACCTGGAGGAGTGTCTCTGTGCAATGGAAAGAATTCGTAAAGAAGCCGATATAATTATTCCTGGGCACGACCCGAATGTGTTAAAGAGATATGGGAAAAGGATTCCGAGATAAAATGGACGATGCACAACTGATTGAAGACCTGAAAAGGATAGCCAATGATTTAAGGATAGACGTTATAAAAATGACCACTAATGCAGGAAGTGGACATGTGGGAGGCTCATTTTCCCTGGCAGAAATAGTGGCTATACTTTACTTTCATGAACTCCGTATCAATCCCAAGAATCCAGAATGGGAAGATAGAGACCGCCTGATTCTATCCAAGGGGCATAACTGTCCTATTATATATGCTGCACTTGCCCAAAAAGGTTATTTTTCTAGAAAAACCTTATGGACTCTAAGGAGACTCCATAGTTCTTTACAAGGCCATCCTGATATGAGAAAGACCCCAGGTATTGATATGACTGCTGGCTCATTAGGTCAGGGATTATCTGCTGGCGTAGGGATGGCTTTAGGCGGAAGATTAGCCAAGAGGAAATTCAGGATTTATGTTATATTAGGAGATGGAGAAACTGAAGAAGGAATGGTCTGGGAGGCTGTTATGGCTGCATACCATTATAAGTTAGATAATTTGGTTGCTATAGTAGACAACAATGAATTTCAATGTGATGGGGCAATAAAGGATATTCTAAATATTTATCCTTTGATAGATAAGTGGAAAGCCTTTGGCTGGGAAACGATAGAGATAGATGGCCATAATCTATCTCAGATTTTAAATGCCTTTGAAGAAGCAAAAGATGTAAAGGACAAACCAGTTGTTATTATTGCCCATACTATAAAGGGCAAAGGGGTATCCTTTATGGAGGGACATAATTGCTGGCATGGTGGCACTGCACCTACCTTGGAAGAAGCAAAAAAGGCTCTTGAAGAATTAGGCATAAAAGAAGGGATTATCTGTGACTGAAATACTCCATTTAAGAGAGGTCTACGGTAGGGTTCTTGCTGAAGTGGGTAAAGAGTATGAAAATATAGTAGTTTTAGATGCCGATGTATCAAAGGGAACCTATACCAAATTCTTTGCAGAACGGTTCCCAGATAGGTTTTTCAATTTTGGAATAGCAGAACAGAATATGATGGTTGCAGCGGCAGGGCTTTCAACAACAGGTTTTATCCCATTTGTAAATTCCTATGCTGTCTTTTGTGTAATGCGGTGCTGTGAACAGATAAGGACTTTTGTTGCCTATCCGAGGTTAAATGTAAAAATCGTTGGAGGTCACGGAGGTATGAGTGTCGGGCCAGATGGAGTTACTCACCAGGCAACAGAAGATATTGCTATAGTCCGAGCAATCCCTAATATGGTAGTCTTAGTCCCTGCTGACCCTAATGAGGTTGAACAAGTAGTTAGAGCCGCTATAAACTATCAAGGTCCAGTTTACATCCGTCTTGCTCGTCCTAAAGTTCCAAAGTTTCTACCGAATGATTATAAATTTGAAATCGGTAAATCTTGTGTATTGTTGAATGGATACGATGTTACTATTATCGGTACTGGGATAATGGTCTATGAATGTATAAAGGCGGCAGAAAAGTTATCCAAAGAAGGCATTTCAGCCAGAGTCATAAACGCCTCTTCAATAAAGCCGATAGATGAAAAAACAATTGTTAAATCTGCAGAGGAAACAGGTGCTATAGTTACTGTGGAGGACCATAATATTATAGGTGGTTTAGCAGGTGCGGTTGCAGAAGTGCTTGTAGAGACCAAGCCTATTTGTATGGAGAGGATTGGATTAAGGGATACCTTCGGCGAATCAGGTTCACAGGAAGAACTCTTTGAATATTATGGTTTAAGTATTGAAAATATTGTTAATGCAGCAAAAAAAGTCTTAAAAAGGAAAAATAAACTATGACAGAACACACTATCCATGAGAACGAAGTAGAGGCAAAGGAATTACCAGGCAGACTGCACAAAATGATTATAGGTCCTGATAATTTTGGGAATTGCAAGAACATCTGTTTTGGAGTAGCGTATTTTCCTGCTAAAAGACATGCTCCGAAACATATTCATGACAAACAAGAAGAGATAATATATATTCTTGCTGGTTCCGGGGAGATTTACTTCAATGGAATACCAGAAAAAGTCAGCCCGGGCACCTGCATTTATATCCCGACTGGGGTAGAGCACAGTATCAATAACACTGACCATGAAGTTATAAAACTTATTTATGTCTTCTCCCCTCCAGTAAAACAAGGCTCTTATGATAGAAAATGAGGCTAAAAAATAAAGTAGCGATAGTAACTGGTGCTGGTCAAGGTATAGGTAGAACCATAGCGGTCTCCTTGGCTAAAGAAGGTGCAAAAGTTATAGTAAATGATATTGACCTTCATGGTGCAGAGAAAGTCTGCAGAGAGATTGAGAAACAAGGTAGAGAGGCATTTCCTTTCCATGCAGATGTCTCAAATAATAACCAGGTTAATCAAATGATAGAAAAGGCCATCAAGAGATTTAAAAGGATAGACATATTGGTCAATAATGCTGGAATTATGCAGTCTATGCTGGTAGAGGAGCTCACAGAGAAAGACTGGGACAAGATGATGGCTATAAACCTGAAAGGCACGTTTTTATGTTCTAAAGCAGTAATGAAGTATATGAAGGAACAAAGGTCCGGTAAAATTGTAAGTATTTCTTCCTTAGCAGGAAAAAGTGGTGGCATTATGGTAAGTGCAAATTATTCTGCTTCCAAGGCAGGGATAATAGCCTTTACCAAATCTTTGGCAAGGGAATTAGCTCCTTATAAAATCAATGTTAATGCAGTATGTCCTGGAACTACTGATACAGATATGGCAAAGTCATTCACACCTGAGAAAAGAGAAAGGCTAATCGGTACTATCCCTCTCGGTAGATTCGCTACTCCTCAGGATATTGCTAATGCTGTAGTTTTCTTGGTAAGTGAAGAATCTAATTATATTACAGGTACGACCTTAGATGTAAATGGCGGATTACTGATGGATTAAAACCATGAAACTAAAAGATAAGATAGCACTTGTAACAGGAGGGTCAAGAGGAATAGGAAGGGCAATCAGTCTAGGGTTAGCAAAAGAAGGTGCCCATGTTGTGGTTAACTATGTCACCCATAAAGAATCTGCCTATGAGGTAGTCACAAAGATAAAGGGGTTAGAGAGAAAAGCGCTCGCAATTAAGTCTGACATCTCTAAGAAAACTGAAGTTACCAGAATGGTGAAAAAAGTAATGGATGAATTCGGTAGAATTGATATCCTTGTAAATAATGCTGGCGTAGGACCTTTTAAGAGTTTTCTTGAAACTACCGAAGAACTCTGGGACAGGACTCTCGCTATAAATTTAAAGGGTATATTTCTCGTCTCTCAGGCAGTATCCATGGAGATGATAAAGCAAGGGAAAGGGAAAATCGTTAATATTACTTCTATCTCTGGCGAAAAGGCAACTCATCCAGACCAAGTGGTCTATTGTACTTCAAAGGCAGGAGCAAATATGCTTACCAAAGTTATGGCTTTAGCATTAGCCCCGTATAATATAACTGTTAATGCGGTATTACCTGGGACCATTGAAACAGATATAAATAGAGAAGGTTTGTCAAGACCGGGTGTTAAAGAGTGTATAATAGAAAGGACTCCACTTAAAAAACTCGGGAAACCCGAAGATGTAGTCGGGGCAGTAATTCTACTCTCATCTGAAGATGCTGACTGGATTACTGGTGAACTTATGGTGATAGACGGAGGGTATTTGCTTTAGAAATAAAAATAGGAGATTTATCAAATGAGGAATGAACAGGCGTGGTTCAAAGAAAAATGGCGCAGGATTTTAGTGGACATGCATATCCCTGATTGGGATCCAATCTTCCTGAACAAGTTAGACCCAAAACACTATGTTGATATGATGGAAGCAGGAGGAGCAACTGGCGCCATGGTTTATGCAAACTCACATGTGGGACTGTGCAACTATCCTACAAAGGTTGGTAAGATGCACCAAGGGCTTAGAGGACGTGATTTTTTTGGGGAAGTACTTGAACTCTGCCATAAACGTAACTTGGCAGTAATAGCCTACTATAGTTTAATCTTCAACAACTGGGCTTATGTTGAACATCCAGACTGGCGAACCATTGCATGGGGATGGCATCAGTCTGGCCGTTATGGTACATGTTGTCCGAATTCACCTTACCGTGATTTTGCACTTTCTCAGACAGAAGAGATATGCAGTAAATATGATTGTGAGGGTATATTTTTTGATATGACATTCTGGACAGGTGTTTGCTATTGTCCACATTGCATAGCTCGCTACCGTAGAGAAGAAGGTCTGGAACCGCCGCGCGTGGTTGACTGGCATAATCCTGAATGGGTGCGTTTTCAGAGGGCACGTGAGAGATGGCTGGATGAATTTACCGGGGTCGTAACAAAGAATGTCCGTTCAGTAAATCCAAAGATGACAGTCACTCATCAGTTTTCCACGGTTTTAGCTGACTGGCGGTTTGGTGTCCCTTTCAGTATGGCTGAACACTGCGACTACTTAAGTGGTGATTTTTATGGTGAGGCTATTCAACAGTCTATAGTATGCAAGATTTTCTTCAGCCTTTCATCAAAAAGACCTTTTGAATTTCACACCTCCCGGTGCCTGGACTTAACAGACCACGTAACGATGAAGTCCCCACAGCGTCTTGAAACCCAGGCATTCATAGCCCCTGCACACAGTTCAGCATTTATGTTTATAGATGCTATTAACCCGGACGGGACATTGAACGAAAGTGTCTATACCCAGATTCGTTCAATATTTGACAAGATGTCTTCTTATGAGCCAGAACTCGGCGGCAAGTTATGTGCAGATGTAGGTGTATATTTCAGCCAGGAGTCAAAATTTGACCCAAAAGATAATGGGACACATATTACTCAACTCAAGCCACATACTATGAGTCGTATGCCTCACTGGGAAGCAGTATTGGGTTCCTGCAGCAGCCTGAAGATGTCTCATATTCCTTTTGGTATAGTAACAAAACATAATCTATCCGAACTGTCAAATTACCAGGTGCTGGTATTGCCTGATGTCCTTGTTATGGATAAAGACGAGATAAAAGCTGTAAAGGATTTTGTATCATCTGGTGGCTCACTTTATGCAAGTTATCGCACATCATTAAATAGAACAGATGGCACGACCATTTCAGATTTTATGCTTGATGACGTTTTCGGGGCATCGCTTTTAAAAGGTGATGTTCATGGCCTAACATATTTCACACCTATAGACAATCGGCTCAAAAAATGGTTTGCACCTCAAGACCACATGATACATCCTGAAGGGCAGGTTTCAGTAAAGACACTGAGTGCTGAAGTATTGGCTACAAGGACTTTGCCTTATACAGACCCTGAGAAGGGTGAGATTTTTGGTAAGACATTTTCTTCTATTCACAGCAATCCGCCAGGTCCATCTGGCAAAGAACCGTCTATTATTTTTAATAAATTCGGAAAGGGACATGTCATTTATACAACAGGTGCTTTGGAGTCTATTGACCACGATATAAATAGGCGTGTTTTTACGAATCTACTACGCCTTTTGTTACAAAGACCAGTCTGGTTTGAGGCACAGGCGCATCATGCGATAGAGGTTGTTCTCTTCAATCAAACAGAACGAAAACGGATGCTGATAAGCCTTTTGAATACTCAGGATGAATTATCAAGTATTCCATTTAAGGTTGATCTACGGGCGCATGTACCTGAAGGCTTTAAACCGTTGCGGTTGGTACAATTTCCAGGATATGAAACTATTCCATACAGTGTCAGGGATGGTTACGTGGAAGCACGCATAGATGACATTAAAATCTTTACCATGTTGGTACTAGAATACCAATAACTACGTGATGATACCATTAAAATAACCTTTCTTAAAGTTCTAAAAAGAAATTATGAGTCGTGAAAGAGCCCTCAAGGCAATAAATTTTGAGGATACAGATAAAATTCCTCAATTGGACACTTTGTCCCATCCAGAATATATGAAGAAATTGACGGGAAAGGATTCCTTTGCTTCATCCTGGGAGGGGATAGCAGAAAGTTACAAGATGTTAGATTTAGATTTTGTTATATATACAGAGGAAGGTTATGTTCCTCAATGGGAGAGTGATACAGAACAGATAAGCACTGAGTGGGGAGGTGGTAGTACAGAGTGGAGGACGAAATTTCGGTGCCAGTCAATGGATGAGGTCTTAGCCTATGATCCGTGGAGTGATCAAGAAAGAAGAAGTGTTTCAGAAATTACGGATATATTTTTCAAGAATTGGACAAGTATACAAAATTTATTTGGAAGTACGGCACTGGTGTCAGGAGGTTTGTACAGGACATTATTTATGTGGCCAGTTCTTACATTTGGTTGGGAATTATTCATGATGTCTGCTGCCAGCGAACCTAAAAAATTCAAAACTGTAATAGACAGATTTGCAGAGATATCCATAAGGGATACAGAAGCGTGGGCAGGAACAGATATTAAAATCTTCGCCAGCCATGATGATTTAGCTATGACTTCAGGTTTGATATTTAGTCCCGAATGGTATAGAACATATCTCTTCCCATGGTATAAAAAGATATGGAAGCCATTGAAAGAAAAGGGTATAAAAGTAATATTTATTTCGGATGGGGATATAAGTGCGATAATAGATGATTTAGTAGAAGCCGGGGTGGATGGATTTCGTGTGGAACCAATGGTGAGTCTGAAATGGTTAGCAAACAAATATGGACGTAGTAAGATAATCATTGGAAATATAGATACAAAGGTGTTAACATTTAAAGGGCCAAGAGAAATAGAAAAAGAAGTAGAGAGATGCGTAAGAGAGGCAGGTAATTCTTTGGGTTATTTCCTTAATGTGTCTGGGGGAATTCCGCAAAATATTCCGCTTCACAACGTAGAAGCATATTTTAAGGCATGTAAAAATCTGCGCTGCAGAAACAAACAGAGCATGAGGTAGGATGAAAAAAGGAGAGGATCAAATGCCAAGCCATTCTAAGTTGACCAGACCAGAATAGATATCCGGTTTTTTAGGAAGTTAATCACTAAGGTTCAATCACAACTAAATAAGTGATAAAGTTTTTGAAACGGAAGAGGGAGGTATGTGATGTCTGTAAAAATAGATAGTACATCTAATGCTCTATCTGAACGTGGCGTTGAACGAAACAAGAAACTGGAGGCTTATTTCCGACAAGTCTTGGCTATTCATCATAAAAAGTGGGCGGACTCAATCGTTTTTGATTACACTTCACTGGAGCGTTATTGTGCTTCTGCTGAAGCGATACGTCACCGATTAATTAATGAAGGTCTGGGTGGTTGGCCTGAACGACCAGTTGGGATAAAAGCTAAAGAGGAATACCTTGGAGAACTTGAGCCTGGCAGCCTTTATCGGGTAGAGGTAGAAATACTGCCGGATGTGATTATGCCGGCACTGCTATTGGTACCAGGGAATGCTAAAAAGCGGCCAGCGTCAGCTATTATCTGCCAGCACGGCTTTGGTGGTTCCCCAGAGTGGGTAATGGGTTTCGGCACCCCTCGCGAAATGAATTACATGAACAGCTGTGGGCATAGATTAGCATCAGCAGGGTATGTTGTTCTGGCACCGCACATTGTATGCAGTCCTCCAGGGATAGATAGAGATAGGGTTAGGTTTGACAGACTTGCCAGGTTGGCTGGCAATAGCCTATTGGGGTTTGAGATGTTTGAAATATCCCGTATGGTGGATTATTTGCAGACCCGCCCTGAAGTAGTGCCGAACCGTATTGGCATGTATGGGATATCTCAAGGTGGTCTATCTACATTGTTCGCTGCTGCCTGTGAGCCACGTATCAGAGCAGCGGTATGTTCTTGTTATTTTAATAACCGCTGGCGTAAGATGCTGGAAGGCGAGTGGCTGGCTGAACGGGGAAGGGAAGAAAGTCAGCAATATGGAGACTATATGTCAACAGGGGAGGATGACAAGTTCAATCCCTGGTCTGCTCCATTATGGCCAGACCATGTTCTGTCCGGGCTGATCTGCCCGCGTCCATTTATGGTTGAAACAGGACGTTATGACCCTGTGATTTACTGGCGAGATGCTGTGGAAGAATTTAAGAAGGTACAGGAGGGTTATCGCAAACTTGGGATAGAAGAGCGGGCTGCCCTTTCTTTGAATGAAAGGGGCTGGCATGAAATCTTCTATGATGATGCGAAAAGGTTTTTAGACAAATGGCTGATGTAATTTGGTAGATTACGTTAAAGTGAGAGGAAATATCCAATTTCAATCTAAAAAGGAGAAAAAAGAAAATGGAATTGATTGTCTTTACAAAACATTTTACAGGAAGAAGTATTGAAGGGCTAATAAAAGATATAAAATATGTAGGTGCAGAAGGTGCAGACCTCTGTGTTCGTCCTGGCTATCCTGTTGAACCAGATACTATTCTAGAGACCCTGCCGTCAGCAGCCAAACGTTTTCAGGAGGCAGGCCTTTCTATCCCGATAATTACCACACCTGGCGATTTTATAGACCCCGAAAAACCGATTGCGGAAAAAGTTTTTGGTGCCTGTGCACAGGCAGGGGTGGGATTGATAAAATTAGGTTACTGGATGATGGGAGATGAGGGTTACTGGAAGTCAGTTGAGAATGCACGCAGGGATCTTGAAGGTTTTTCTAGGCTGGCTAAGAAATACGGGGTTAAAGCCTGTATTCACAATCACTGTGGCGGTGATATTGGTACTATGAGCCTCAATTCATGTTCAGTTATGAATCTGGTGAAGGGTTTAGACCCTAAATATACAGGGATTTTTATTGATCCTGCTCATTTATCTATAAGTGGAGAACCTCTACCAATGGCATTTGATATAGTAAAAGAATATCTAAGTATTGTAGCAGTTAAGGATTTTGTTCGTGAACAAGTCATTAAGGATGGTAAGCGACGATGGCAGTTGCGTGTTATCCCTGTAGGGACTGGATATGTGGATTGGCCTACAGCAGTTAAACTACTCATGGAAATGAAATTCAATGGGCCTGTTTCCATACATGCGGAGTATAACGAATTAGACGTAGATGATATAGTGGATCAGGTGAAGATGGATATTCGCTTTTTCAGAAAATTAGTAACCGAGACTCAATCACAGAGTAAAGTCAATAAATGAATAGTTATGAGATTGTAAAAACAAATGGTTATTAGTAATAAAGATAGAATTATTATCCGTGACCTTGCAAAGCGTGTAGCAGATATAGCAGCTTTACCGGAGCAGAAAGAAAAGATTCGACTCTGGACAGATTGTAATGACCTTGAACCAGGGCGAGCAATGGTTTTTGCTGATCCACAGAATGGTTGGAAAGAACTTGATGAAGCATGGCTTAAACTGGAGTGTAAGGATGTTTCGCTACATAGTTTTGAATTATTCCTTCGTAGAAAGATTATACGCTACGAACATATTCCTGATGATTTCCCAATTCTTAATACTTTTCCTATTCCTGTTGTAGTCACAGGTGATAGTTATGATGACTATGGTTTTAAATTAGAAGTAACACGAAGTAACCAGGAAAGTGGAGCCTATCATATTGAGCCAGCAATTAAAAATGAGAAAGATCTGGCAGGACTTCGTTTCAGGCCAATTCAAATTAATCATAAGGGTACGGAGGAGAAATTTGAAATTGTTAATGACTTGTTTGGAGATATATTAAAGGCATATAAGATTGGCAGGAGAGCATGGCGTTTTGGTTTGACAAGAGTATTAATTCATATGCGAGGACTTGATCAAATGATGCTGGATATATACGATAATCCACATATTATTCATCGTCTTATGGAATTTTTACGCGATGATTTTTTAAGAGAGATAGATCTGTTTGAAAAAGAAAATGCAATTAGTTTAAATAGTAATCCGGACAATGTTACTGGTTCAGGTGGTTTAAGTCCCACCAATGATTTACCTGGTAAAGATTTTGATGGTGTTGTACATGCTAAAAATTGTATTTGCTGGGGAGAATCGCAGGAGACTGTTGGTATCGGTCCGAAACAGTTTGAAGAATTTGTATTGGAATATCAATTACCACTTTTAAAACGTTTTGGTCTGGTAGACTATGGTTGCTGTGAACAACTTGATGATAAGTTAGATATATTGATTAACAAGATCCAAAATCTCAGGTGGATATCTGTTTCACCATGGGCAAACCGTGAGATTGCTGCTGAAAAAATTGGTAAAAAATATGTATATGTATACAAACCAAATCCATCGTATATATGTTCTCCTAATCCTGATTGGGAAGCAGCTGAACATCAGATAAGGGAAACATTGAAGATTACAAAAGGTTGTGCTACACATATTGTTATGAAAGATACGCATACATTCTGCAATGAGCCAAATAGGATTACACAATGGGCAGAAATGGCTTCACGAATTGTAAAGGGAATGAAGTAACCAGTTCACCATTTCGTGATTGTGTAAAGACAATGGAAATAGCAGAGAAAATATTTGGAAAGGAGTGAAAAGTAAACATGGAAAGGGTAAAAATTGGATTTATCGGGGCTGGAGGTATGGCAAATGCGGTTCATTATCCTTCACTGGCCGAATTTAAGGATGTAGAAATAGTAGGTATAAGTGACATAGATGAGACTCGGCTCAAGAATACTGCTGAGAAATTCAGGATATCAAGAACATTTAAAGACTACAGGGAGATGTTACAGAAGACCTCGCCAGATGCAGTTTACATTATTGTCCAGCCTCAACATCTTTATGACATTGCCCGTGAATGCCTTGACAATAAATTGAATATTTTTATGGAAAAACCACCGGGGATTACCAAAGACCAGGCAAAACAACTGGCAATATTGGCTGAAAAGAAAGGTTGTCTAGCAATGGTTGGTTTTCAACGCAGGTTTAGCCCGGTTACTGTAAAAGCACGGCAGATAGTTGAGGAAAGAGGTCCAATCATTCAATGCATGGCAACATTTGTAAAGAATTTTATAGGCGGCGTATTTTATAGCGGTGCAGTAGACCTTCTTACAGGAGACATAATACATGCAGTTGATAGTTTGAGATGGATGGGTGGAGAGGTAAAGAACTTGAAGGCGGTCGTTAAAAGCTTCTATTCTGAATATGATAACAGTTTTAACGCAATAATGGAATTTGAAAGCGGAGCAGTGGGTTTTTTGGTGTCAAATTTCGCTGTAGGCAAGAGAATATTCAGTTTAGATATGCACTCCAAAGGCATTTCAGCTTATATTGAGCCAGAGGTAAAGGCTGTAATATACAAAGACAATAAAGAAGAAGGTACGGTATTAGTCAGTAGTGATGTAGCAGAGAACAAAGAGCTTTATAAAATAGGTGGCTTTTATGCTGAAGACCGCCATTTTATAGATTGCATAAGAACAAAGACAAATCCCATGACTAATCTTACCGATGCCTTAAAAACAATGGAGTTGGTGGATAAAATTTACCATACGCCCCTATGAAATCCTTATATTGGCTACGGATTGGTAATATATAGAGAGCATTTTAGTGCAAACAAGATTTTGCGAGATAAAAGGAAACCAGGAGAAGACAGAGTTATTAGATTCTGTCTATAATGTTCTGGATGGTAAGAATGGAGGGGAGAATCTTCTCCAACTTTACCGTACGGTAAACAGCGGAATTTTTGTTGAAGGACTGCAATGGGAAGGAATCTGGACGCATAATACCTTTGTTGGTATGATGGGCTGGCTTCCGTATCTTGAACCAAAATACAGGGCTTATCACCGTAACAGTATTGAATTGTGGTTGGAAAAACAAAGAGGGGATGGACTGCTCCCCGAGTGTGTCCGTCCCGATGGTTATTTTACCTATTACAATGACGAGAATACAAAAGGAGATGTATTTGTTGATGGGCATTGGATGGGACTTTCTACGATATGTGAATATATACTTTTTGCAAGGGACATTCCATGGGCAAAAGAAATTTCGGATAAACTTCGGAAGGCTGTTGACTTTGCAGAGAATAGAGAATTTAAAGATGGTTTGATGGAAGTTGGAGTAGGCGGGACAGTCTTTGAACAATGCTATGGATATGAAGGCTATCCCTCTTCAACCCAGATTTTTTATTTAAGGGCTTTGTCCCTTTTGTCAGAGGTTGAACTATTACTTGGAAATAGACAAGAAGCAGAAAATTTAAAAAGGGAAATTCCGCGTTTTAAAAAGGCTTTATTAGACAACCTTCTGACAAAAGAAGGCTTTTTTATAAGTGCCCTGGATAAAAAAGGCAATCCTCACGGCAAATATGACTATTTTGAATCCTATCCAAATGCTATGGCAGGTCCATTAGAAGTGGTTGATGATAATATTGTTAAGAGTATAATTAAGAAGATAAATTCTATTCCTGAATTAGATAGTAATGTCCCGATGTGCTCAAATTATCCAGGAAGGCCAGATGATGAGACTTATTTTGAACACGGCGGAGATGGATTCCATATGAATGGTGGGGCATGGATGGGGTTGGGTGGATGTGATGTATGGAGCCATTTGATAGCAAATGATTATGAAAGGGCAGAAGAGTTGATTAGGTTATTGCTTGATATGCAGAAAAATCACCACTTACAGGACAGGGTGGAGGAATTCGGGAAAGACAAGACTGGCAGTGCTAAAACAGCAGGTTGTGACTATCCTGCTCGCCATGCGGTTGGAGGATTTGGGAATATCTTGCGAGGATTATTTGATATACAGGTTACTGCAAAAAGTATGAAATTGAGACCACATCTATTCCCAGATATTGATGAAATAAAACTAAAAGTCCCCATATATTTTGGAACAAAACAGGTGTATTTGAAAGTGGTTAAAAGGGGCACAGATATTAAGAGAGTCACTATCAATGGCAAAAACAGCCAGACCCATACAGATGACAGAATGGAATTAACCTATGAAGAATTATCACCGGTATCAGAGGTGAGTATCTACTACGGAAATAGCAAATGAGTAGGAATGGGATACTGAGTTTACATACTACCTTTTAAACAAAGTGTATATCTTTTAGTGGATAGTGTTTCTTATTTAAAGTAAAGAGGGAAATTTTATGTATATGGCATGTGGCAGCAATGAGCGCGTCTCCAAGGGCGAGGGAATGACTTTTGTGGTATTTAGCAAGGTACAAACCAGCCTTTTCTCCTATCTCATCATTTATAGGAATAGAGCTGCAAGAGAGAAAGAAATCAATTGTTTTTTCTTTTTCACCAGGACGTAACCCATGGAAGATTTCTGCTTTGGTAACTGGAGAATAAAATATTGCCATTCCAGAATGTTTGATTGTTATAAGACGATTTACAATCGATTCATTTCCCCTAAGCCATTCTATGACTACGTCTGTATCAATCAGAATGTCTGCCATAAAGTCTGTTTATCCTTTTGTCAGTTCTTAGCATTCGCACATAATTATCTGTATTTCCAATATCTGTTCTTTTTTTCCAAATTCCAAAACCTTTGCGTAATGCCAGTTCAAAGTCAATATCATTTTTTTTCTCATAAACTTTATCTATGGCAGCTCTTATCAATTGTGCAACAGATTCTCTATGTTGTTTACTCAATGCTCTTAATTTCTGCCACTGGTTATCTAAGAGATAAACTTGTGAACGTTTCATATACATCACCTCTACTGTATAATATACAGCATATTGCAGATTATGTCAAGTAAAAAATAGTTTTTTAAAGTTGAGCAGAAATAGGTGGATTTATATGGCGAATAAGAATATGATTTCATACGATAGTAAAAGTTTTATTATTAATGGCGAGAGGGTGTTGATTGTATCAGGGGAGATACATTATTTTCGGATACCCAGGGCATTGTGGAAGGATAGGATAAAGAAATCTAAGTTGGGTGGGTTGAATACTGTCTCTACCTATATCCTCTGGAGTTATCATGAATCAGAAGAAGGTAGGTATGATTTTAAGGGTGAGAAGGATTTGGGTTATTTCCTCAGGCTGTGCAAATCAATGGGTCTTTATGTAATTGCAAGGCCAGGGCCTTATATCTGTAGTGAAGTGGATGCTGGTGGGTTTCCTGCATGGCTATTGACGAAAGAGGGATTGGTATTACGTAGATATAATCCGATATATTTGCATTATGTTGATAAGTGGTTTGATAAATTGATTCCGATAATTGGCAGATACCAACTTACCAGAGAGGGTTCGGTTATTCTGGTTCAGGTGGAAAATGAATATGGGAGTTTTAGCCATGATGATGCATATATGAGCCATCTGCGTGACAGGATAAAGAAAAACGGGATAGAGGTTCCACTGATTACATGTGACGGTGCAATAGAGATACCAGATGGAAAAGTAAAAGGTGCAATGCCATGCATCAATTTACCTGGTCAGGCACTTACACATTTTGGCAACTTAAAGTCTATGGGACATAAATCCCCTCCTTTAGTCACAGAGTTCTGGATAAATGGTATGGCAACTGCATGGGGTCAGAGATACGATGCACCGTCTGCCAAGGAGATAGAAAGAGAGACAAAAGAGATTATCGCCTGTGGAGCGGGTTACAACTATTATATGTGGGCAGGCGGGATGAACTTTGGATATATGACTGGCAGGTCTATTATGGACGACCATTGTTTTATCAGTGCGATTTTCAATGACAATTCACCAGTAAGTGAATCAGGGGCTTTGCAGGCAAAATATTATCCTTTGAAAAGGCTGAATTGGTTTGCTAATAGTTTTAGCAGCCTTATCGCTGGTTCTAAAGAGGATAAGAGATTTAAGATAAAAGTTACCACAGGGCTAAAACCAGTTGTCAGAAAAGGTGAAACTGGTGCGAGGCTGGTGGCTATTTTTAATGAGTCACAGGACCCATGTGAGACAAAGATTGAGATACCATCTAAGCGTGAATCTTTGCCACAGAACGGGATGTTCTCAATTGAACCTAATGATATATCCTTTGTGATACTTGATTATCCATTGTTTGAGGATATGGTTCTAAATTATGCCATAACTAATATCCTGAGAATCCAGAGGACAAAAAAAGAGGCTACATTAGTGGTCTATGGAAAGATTGACTGTTATGGTGAAATTGGACTTAAACTTAAGACAAAGCCAAAGGTCCATCTTAATGATGAGTTTGAGGATATAGTAGTCTGGAATAACAAAAGACGTGTTTTAACAATAGGATTTACTTATTCTAAGAGGCACGAAATAGCCATAAAGGCAGGAGAGAACCTTAAAATAATAATCCTTTCAGAGAGAGAGGCTGACCAGATATGGTTTGTTGGAGAAAGGCTAATTTTTGATAAGGATTACCCATACCAGGTGCAGAAAGGCTCTACCAAAGATGCACCTAAACTCGCATGGGAAGTTTCAGAGAAGGATTTATTACAGGTAGCTCTTGAAGATTCAGACTGGCGTCAGATTGATGGTCCAGGTGAAATGACACATTTGGGGAAAAACTATGGATACGGCTGGTACCAGGTAGATTTTATGTCAGAGGAAGGAAAAGAGAGAGAACTCTTCTTTACAGGTGCGGCAGATAGAGTAACTATTTTCCATAATGGCCAATTTATAGGAGTGCTTGATGCACCAGTATTCGGAAAGTCTTTAAAACTCAACCTCACCAAAGGGAGGAATGTCCTAATGCTCCTTACAGACAATTTAGGAAGATACTGTTTTGGCAGTCAAATGGGTGAGCCAAAGGGTATTTACCAGCCACTATATTTTGGTGCCCAGGTTAGTAACCTCTCCACAGGCTGGCGTTATATAGAAGAAGACGTAGAGGCTGACATAGAGAGATATAATTTGATAAATTTTGATGACTCAGGTTGGAAAGTTACTGGGCTGACTTCTGTGCCAGAATTAAAGAGATTTACCCATCTGAGGCGGTGGGTAAGACTACCTGAGAAAGAGAGGGCTGTTGGACAGATGAGGGGTTTTGATTTTGCTGCAGAGATTTATGTAAATGGGCATAAGGCTGGGCGTTATCCTGGCTGGCAAAGCGGCAGAGAGAAATTATTGGACATAACAACCTATATCCACAGGGATGATAACCTCATCAGCCTCACTTTTGAGAATGTCAAAAATCCTTCCATGTTCAGACCTGGTTTGATAGAAAAGGAGGTCAGGATTTTAAGTTTTTCTCCTAAGGATGCAATAGTGGGAGATTGGCAATTTAAACCGGTAGAAGAAGAAAAGATTTTACCAAATTTGAAGTGGAAGCAGTTAAAGATTGATAAATCTCCAGAACGATTGAGTTGGTTCAGGGCAAGGTTTCACATGCCGAGTTTATTATCAAGGCCTATCAGGCTCAGAATGGATGGTATGGGTAAAGGTCTTATCTGGCTGAATGGACACTTCTTATGTAGATACTGGCAGATAGGTCCACATGAGGAATATTGGCTGCCTGAACCGTGGCTGAAAAAGGACAATGAGATAATAATATTTGAAGAGGAAGAGAAAATCCCCACCGATGTGCGATTAGTCCCAGATACCCAAACATACCTGGAAGCCTAAAGACTTCCGTTACACTTTTTTCTCAGTCAAACCCTTGACAAATTGTTGTTTTTGTGATATTATTGTATTGAAACTTAATTGGAATTAAGTAGTTAGAATTAAGTTATAATGCACCATTATTGTGCAAATACAAGAGAAAGGGGGGTAAGAGTATGGAAGGGGAACTCTTATACTATGACCTTAAAAAGAAGGAGAGAGAGTTTGTATTGGGATTTATAATTTCAGCATTATTAAAGTCGCGTGTCCATACAGGACTTGAATCCAATAAGGGTTTCTTTGATGAGGACGTTAATGTATATTTAGCACATCTATTATTAGCCTATACAGACTCTAAATACTGCCAGAGCTGCCAGAGATACATCTCTTTGAATGACATGGATGTATTTAAGATGATAGAAGAGGAAGAGGATAGCTGCCTGAAATATTTTGTCTATAAGATAAATGCAGATAACCTGTTGGTTTCTCTTGGCATCTTTCAGAATTTAAAGTATATTAAAGATAAATCTATTGGCCGTGCCAAGGCATACTATGAATTGGCTTCATCCTATAACAAAGAGATATACAGGAAAATTACTGCTGTATCTGAGGTTCTTGAGAAACTCTCAACATGGTTTGAAAGGTATCTTACCATACTGACAGAGATGAGGAAGGAGTATTTTAATATACTTGAGTATATCTCAGACCCAGAGGTTTCTTCTTTGATTCAGGAATTAAAGGAATATGAGAAGGAGTGTCTCTTGCATAAGAAATACGATGAATTTCTTGATGTCTACTCTGAATGGCTTAATGACAAAAAAGACCAGACCCACCAGAGGTTAGAACTTATTGCTCAGGAATTGAAAGAGTTGGATATTAGTTTCCATTTCCATCTACCCCCAGCCTGAGATATGCTTACCAAAAGTCTTAATATGAAAGCGAATAGCCGATTTTATATCTGAAAGGGCCTCCTCGTAAGTATTCCCTTGACCGACAACAACACCTTTAATTCCTAACGGATAGGCAACATAACCATCAGGATGCTTCTCTACGACAATTTTATATTGCATAAAGTACCCCTCCTTTGAACTTTCTGTTTTAAATTATACCATTATGATAAAAGCCATGTCAAGGAAATTTCTTGACACATCACAAATATAGTGTAGAATATAACCCATGATAAAGATAAAACTCAATGGCAAAGATAAAGAAATAAATGACAGGATGAGTGTAAGCCAGTTTCTTGAAGGGTTAAAGATAAATCCTGAGGGTGTGGTTGTGGAACTCAACCTGCAGGTCCTTAACAAGGCCGAATATGAGTCAGCATATCTTAAAGAAGGAGACAATGTGGAGATAATAAATATTGTAGGTGGTGGATGATGCAAGCCAAATATTTGGTCATAGTTGAATCGCCTGCAAAGGCAAAGACTATAAATAAATTCCTGGGTAACAAGTATAAGGTATGCTCTTCTATGGGCCACCTTATAGACCTTCCCAAGAGCAAGATGGGGGTTGATATTGAAAATAATTTCCAGCCCCATTACATAGTTATACACAACAGGAGAAAACTCCTTACAGAACTTAAGAAAGAGGCTAAGGACAAAAAAGATATATATCTTGCCACTGATTCTGACAGGGAAGGAGAGGCTATTGGCTGGCATCTGGCAGGTGCCTTAGGTGATGGTAAGAAGATTCATAGGGTTATATTCTATGAGATTACCAAAAAGGCGATAGAGGAGGCATTCAGCCATCCCGGGGAGATAGACCTTAATAAGGTAAATGCCCAGCAGGCACGAAGGATACTTGACAGGCTCGTAGGTTACAACCTTAGCCCTCTTTTGTGGAAGAAGGTTGCAAGGGGATTGAGTGCTGGCAGGGTCCAGACAGTTGTTGTCCGGCTTATCGTTGAGAGGGAAAGAGAGATACGGGCATTTGTCCCTGAGGAATACTGGGAGATAGAGGCAGAACTTGAGAAGAAGATGGGCGGCGAGGGAAGCGGGTTTATCGCAAAATTGGAAAAGATAGGTACAGAGAAGGCAAAGATTAAAAGTAAAGAAGATGGAGATTCTGTACTTAAGGAGTTAGGGTCAAAGGAATTTATCGTCAAGGATATAAAAGAAAAGGAAAAGAGGAAAAATCCCATTCCGCCATTTATTACGAGCAAGATGCAGCAGGAGGCATTCAATAAATTACACTTCTCTGCGTCTAAGACGATGAGGATAGCCCAGCAGTTATATGAGGGGTTAGAGATAGGCGAGGAGGGGAATGTCGGGCTCATTACCTATATGAGGACAGATTCGGTCCGCATATCTGATGAAGCCCATGCGATGGCAAGAGAGTATATAGATAAGAGGTACGGTAGAAAATTTTTGCCTGAAAAGCCAAACGTATATAAATCTAAGAAATCTGCCCAGGAAGCCCATGAGGCGATTCGCCCTACTTCTGTATCTATGGAGCCTGACTCTGTTAAGAAATACCTCACACCTGACCAGCAAAAGTTATATAAATTGATATGGGAACGGTTTGTATCAAGTCAGATGTTACCTGCCATATATTTTGTTACCACTGTTGAGATAGAGGCGGGGCAGTATCTATTTAAAGCCACTGGCTCAAAACTCCTGTTCCCCGGCTGGCTCAATATTTATAACCATGCGATAGAAGAGGATGAGGATAAGGATAAGATATTACCTGAGTTATCTAAGAATGAGAAGTTAGTATTGATAAGGCTGATTCCTTCCCAGCACTGGACAGAGCCTCCCCCGAGGTATTCTGATGCCACACTTGTGAAGGCATTGGAAGAAAAAGGGATAGGCAGGCCAAGCACCTATGCACCTATCCTGGAAACGGTAACGAAGAGGGATTATGTCCAGAGGGATAAGGGGTATCTATACCCAACTGAATTAGGGACAATTGTCACTGACCTCCTTATCAAATTCTTCCCTGTATTATTAGATGTAGAGTTTACTGCCGGTATGGAGGAGGAATTGGACAAGATTGAGGAAGGCAAGGCAGACTGGATTGCTTTACTTAAGACATTCTACACCCCGTTTATTGAATGCCTGAAAAGTGCCAAGGAGGAGATGAAGGATATGAAATCAGAATCTACACCTACAGAAGAGGTATGTGAGAAGTGCGGCAGACAGATGGTGATACGGTGGAGTAAGAATGGTAAATTTCTGGGCTGTTCAGGGTTTCCTGAATGTAAAAATATAAAATCCATAGAAGAATCCCCGACTGGAGAGATTAAGATTAGAAAGGAAGAGGTAACAGAAGAAGTTTGCGATAAATGCGGTAAGCAGATGGTAATAAGGTGGGGTAGGAATGGCAAATTCCTTTCCTGTTCAGCCTATCCTGATTGTAAGAATGCCAAGCCTATACCTACCGGCAAGAAATGTCCATTAGAGAGGTGTGGCGGGGATTTGGTCCAGAAGCGTGCAAAGAAGGGCTTTTTCTTTTATGGGTGTAGTAACTATCCCACGTGCAAGCATACAGCTTCAATAAGGTCAATTTAATATGGAACGGGACATAGATAAATTTCTTACATACTTAGAAGTAGAAAAATATGCCTCTGTCAATACAATAAAGAGTTACCATGGTGACCTTAGACTCTTTAAGAATTTTCTGGGGTCGCAGTTGAGGCGAATAAGCCTCAACACGAATTGCGACGCCCTGCGAGATGGTGAGCAGGGCTGGGGTGAGACAATTGAGAACATAGACCACATCCTTTTGAGGAAGTATCTGGTATACTTGAGAGAAAAGGGCCATTCCAAAAAATCCATCAGCAGGAGGTTGGCGTGCCTGCGTTCATTCTTTAAATTCTTAGTGAGGGAGGGATATTTAAAATCAAATCCGATTTCTGGTCTGTCTGCACCCAAACAGGAGAAGAAACTACCTCTGTTTCTAATAGAGGATGAAGTTACAAAACTCCTGGAGACACCTGAGAAAGACCTGCCTGGTTTAAGAGATAGGGCTATTTTAGAGACGCTCTACAGCACAGGGATAAGGGTTAGTGAGTTAGTAGGATTAAACCTGGAAGATATGGATTTTATAGGCGGGGTGGTTAAGGTGAGAGGAAAAGGTAAGAAGGAAAGGCTAACCCCAATCGGTGACAGGGCATTGAGGGTTATAAGGGATTATTTAGAAAAACGTCCTGCAGTATCTTTAGACAAAAAGAATCCGTTATTTCTGAACAAGGGGAACACAAGGCTTACAGATAGAAGCGTGAGGCGGATGGTAGAGAAATATATACGCCTTGCAAGTATAAAGACAGATGCATCCCCGCACACATTAAGACATTCGTTTGCCACACACCTCCTTAACCGGGGGGCAGACCTCAGGTCTGTCCAGGAGTTGTTAGGACATGTTAATCTTTCCACCACACAAATCTATACCCATGTTACAACAGAGAGGCTGAAATCCGTATATAATAAGGCACACCCAAGGGCATGATATAGTATGTTCTTATTCTATGATATAATATTCCTAATCTATTTTATCTTCTCACTCCCGGCATTTTTATTTAAATTGGTAGTCTGGAGCAAATACAGAAATGGCATTGGGATGAGGTTTGGTATTTTACCTCGCCATGTGCGGCATGTCCTTAAAAACGGGGAAAGGCGTATCTGGCTGCATGCAGTGAGTGTGGGAGAGATGGCAGCTTCTCAACCACTATTAGAGGCGTTAAGGAAGAGATTTCCTGGCCACAGGTTGGTTATTTCCACTACTACAGAGACTGGCAATCAGGTCGCAATGAGATTAGCCAGGCAAGGTGAGCCAGTCATCTATTTTCCATTAGACATGAGTATTATAGTGAAGAGGGTTATAGATGATATTAAGCCTGAGATATTTCTGATGATGGAGACAGAACTCTGGCCTAATTTTATCGGTTATCTCCATAAAAGGGGTGTCCCGATAGCATTGGTAAATGGCAGGATATCACAGAGGTCATTCAAAGGGTACATGCTGATAAGATGGCTGTCAAGAGAGACGCTGAATAAGATAAGTTTATTCTGCATGCAGACCGAAGCAGATGCCAGGAGGATAATCGCCATGGGAGCACCTATTAGTAAGGTTAAGGTTACAGGAAATGTGAAATTTGACGTCCATGAAATAGAGCCATTCAGTAAAGAGGAGGTATCTGGCTTGAGGAGCCATCTGAAATTAGCCAACGGTGATGAACTCTTAGTTGCAGGTAGTACTCATAAGGGTGAGGACGAGATAATACTCAATGCATATAAAAGGCTCAAAGAAAGATTTAGCCATTTGCGATTACTCATCGCCCCCCGCCACTTAGAGAGGCTGAAGTATATAGAGAATCTTACCCGTAAGGCAGGGCTTGTGCCGGTCAGGTTCTCCGGGATGCAAATTGATGAAAAGGATGGTGTGATACTATTGGACACGATAGGCCAATTGAAGCACATATATAGTGTAGCCACCCTCGTATTTGTAGGAGGAAGTTTAGTCCCGCACGGAGGCCATAATATGATAGAACCTGCAAGTCTGGAAAAGCCATTAGTATTTGGCAGATATGTATTTAATTTTCAGGAAGTGGCAGATATCCTGCTGAGTAAGAATGGTGCGATATTGGTAAATGATGAAGATGAATTGGTAGAATCCTGCATGAGGCTATTGTCTTCTCCAGAGGAAAGGTTTGAAATGGGCAGGTGCGCTAAAGAGTCTATCAATGAGAGCAGAGGTGCCACTTCAAGGAATGTAGAGCTTATTGCTTCGTCCCTGCTAACTGGGTGAGGATTTCTTCTGCTACAAATATAGGGGATTTTGCCCTGAGTGCCAGGGCGATTGCATCACTTGGCCTTGAATCAACCTCTATAGTATTATTCTTCGTCTTTAAAAATAGGCGGGCATAGAAGGTGTTATTATTAAGGTCACTTATTAATATCTTTTCCAGGGTTGCACCTAAATTTTCTATGGTGTTCTTAAGCAGGTCGTGTGTCATGGGCCTTGGGGTATCTATGCCCTTGATTCTTAAACTGATGGCTGTAGCTTCAAATATGCTTATGATGATGGGGAATGAACGCGTGCCTGATTTCTCTGTGAGGACGATGACCTGTTCTTCCCTCGTTTCATCTATCATTATCTTTGAAAGGGTGACTTCTACCAATGCCTTGACCTCCTGTGTGAATTGAATTAAATTATACAATTGCTTTATCTAAAAGTCAACTAAAAAAATGGAACTTTCGCAAAACCTTGGTTTTTTAATCTCTCTGCCAATATTCTTAATGGCTGTAGTCATACATGAATGTGCACATGGATGGGTGGCATACAAATGCGGTGACCCTACTGCCAAGATGTCAGGCAGGCTCACGCTCAATCCATTGGCACATATAGACCCTATGGGAACAATCTTATTCCCTTTGCTACTCATACTGTTACATTCCCCTTTTGTATTTGGCTGGGCAAAGCCTGTCCCTGTGAACTTCTTTAACCTGAGGCATTATAAGAGAGACATGGTTATAGTCGGCTTGGCAGGCCCAGGCTCAAATATACTCATAGCAATCATCACCTCTATTATAATGAGACTCATATCAATCCCTACTTATACAGTAGGGGGATTGATATTGGAATCCATAGTTGTCATTAATCTTTTATTGGCAGTATTTAACCTGATGCCTGTCCCGCCTATAGATGGCTCAAGGATAGTGTCAGGGCTTTTACCGGAGAAGTATGCTGCATACTACAACAAGTTAGAACCCTTCGGCATATTTATACTGATAGCATTTTTAGCATTAGGATTGGTTGATAAGGTTATATTCCCGATAGTCCTTTTCCTAAGCAGCCTGTTGCTTGGAGGGATGATGTAGGCAAAGATGATATATGCTCCATGATTTTTGTTGACAAAACCCATTTTTCACGGTACAGTAAAGTATCCCCTCTTGTTTTCTTCGAAAACAAAGCAGAGAGGACAAGAAAGATACTGTTATATAAAAGGAGATGAAGAAATAATGGCTGTTATTAAACTTCCCAAATGGATAGAAAAAGTACCCAATAAAAATGAGATGTATGCTGATTTTTGGATTGGAACAAGTCTCGTAAAGATGCAGGAGTACGGTAAAAGAAGTGAGGTTTACACTGCCCGTTATCGTATGTCTTTCAAAGAATTTGAAGATAAGGTCTTGTCCTCCAAGAAGGAAAACATCCGTGAATGGGATGATTATGTTATCTGGAAGGGCATTGAAGAAGCCCGCTCCCTCTGGTCTGCCCGATACAAGGAATTGCGCAAGTGCGCAATATAATTGCCTCTCTATACAAGAATCCTATTGTTCATACTGTAGATATCATTGATATTATTGAAGAACCCGAGATTCAACTTCTCTATGCCAAGCTAACCTTAATTGATAAAACATTGCTTTATATCAGAGAAGTTATTACATCTAAAGATGACAAATATTCCTATCACTGGCAGACTGAATCTGGAAGAATGATTAGACGTTGGGATAATGCACCTCATTGGCAGCAAAAGATAGGTGCCTTACATCATGTTCATACAGAAATGCCAGAAGTGGCAGAGCCAAGCAGTAGGGTCACTATAGAAGAAATTCTTGAGACAATTGCTGAGATTATAAAAAAGAAAAGAAGAAAGAATTAGTTATGGCGTCGAACCCAAAGGATATTGAGTTTCAGACTGCAGAAGAGGTTACTCAGATAGTCAGGGATGCATTAAGAGAAGATGTCGGAAAAGGCGACATAACTTCATCCCTGTGCAGATTCGCTGATTTAAAGGCGAATGCTGCCATCATCTTCAAAGGTAAAGGTATAGTTTGTGGATTGAAGGTCATGGAGTTAGTATTCAAATCAGTTGATAGAAAATTAATCTTTAAGCCCGCAGTTAAGGAAGGTGCAATAGTTAAGGCAGGCAAAGTAGTAGCATATATAGAGGGCAAAGCCAGAAGTATCCTGACAGCAGAAAGGACTGCACTGAATTTCTTAGGACATCTGTCAGGGATAGCCACCCAGACCCATAGATTTGTTAATAGGATTAAACTATACAAGGTAAAGATTATGGATACACGAAAGACCACACCCAACATGAGACGTCTTGAGAAGTATGCTGTGAGGGTAGGTGGTGGACATAATCACAGGATGGGACTCTATGACCAGGTATTGATAAAGGATAATCATATCAAGGTAGGATTGCAAGGGGCTGGTAATTCTCCGGGTGTGGGTAAAAAAGATATTATCAGGACATTAGTGACGATGGCAAAGAGGCATGCCGCAAAAGGCATGAAGGTTGAGGTTGAGGTTGAGAATCTGAACGAGTTTAAGGCATCTCTTGAATCATGTCCTGATATTATAATGCTTGACAATATGTATGTCCGTGATATAAGCAAGGCAGTTAAAATCAGAAATGCTCAAATCTCCCGCACAAAGCCATTACTTGAGGCATCTGGCGGCATAACACTCAAGAATGTCCGTAAGATAGCCAGGACAGGGGTTGACATCATATCTATAGGCAGCCTGACACACTCTGTAAGGTCATTGGACGTATCTTTAGAGATAATATAGGAGAATCGAGGATATGCCTTGACTGTGATTTCAGGTATAATTGCAGGGAAAGAAATAAGGATTAAGGGATACGGATTTCGGAATTTCTTTTTAGAGAGAAACCATGAATCTACCGATAAATATCAATGACCTTTTAACGGCACGTACTGTTGAGTGGGAGCGGTTGGAGTTTAAAGAGGGCTGGGATCCTGAAGCGGTCATGCATTCTTTATGCGCATTCGCCAATGATTTCCACAATTTAGGCGGCGGGTATATTATCCTTGGCATTAAAGAAAAAGACGGACGACCTGTTCTACTGCCCAAGGGGTTGAAAAGTAATCAAGTTGACAAAATCCAGAAAGAAATCATTGCCCTTGGGCATAAAATCCAGCCTTTTTATCATCCTATCGTTGTGCCGTGCACATATAAAAGAAAACATATTCTTGTTATCTGGGCAATAGGCGGACAAACGCGTCCCTATAAGGTTCCTGTTTCCTTGTCTAAGACCGAGAAGCGGTATGCATATTATATTCGAAAGACATCAGAAACGGTTATCGCAAAAGCGCAAGATGAGAAAGAATTGTTAACACTGGCGGCAACGGTTCCGTTTGATGACAGAATGCATCATACGGCAATCGTGAATGACCTTGAGCTCGGACTTATTCGCGCTTATCTCCAGCAGGTGAAGAGTGCTCTTTTCGATGCGTCAACAAAAATGAATTTTGTCCAGTTGTGCCGCAATATGAATATCGTTGACGGACCTAACGAGTATGTCCGACCTAAGAATGTTGGGTTGCTGTTTTTCAATGCGGAACCGTTTAAGTATTTCCCGCAGACGCAGATTGATATTGTTCATTTTCCCCAAGGTCCCGGGGCCGATTCTTTTTCCGAAAGGATTTTTAAAGGACCGGTTCATAACATGCTGCAAGAGGCATTAACGCATATCCAGCATCAGGTGATTGCGGAAAAAATTGTCAAACATTCTGACCGTCCTGAAGCAGACCGTTTTTATAACTACCCATTTATAGCCATAAAAGAAGCGCTGTGTAATGCGGTGTATCACCGTTCTTATGAAATACGGGAGCCGGTTGAAGTGAGGATAATGCCGAATTGTATAACGATTGGGAGTTTTCCCGGTCCTGACAGGTCTATTTCTGATAAAGATATTAGCGAGTTTCATTTTGCTTCACGACGTTACCGCAATCGGAGGGTAGGCGAATTTTTAAAAGAGTTGGATATGACCGAAGGTCGCGGCACGGGAATCCCTAAAATTATTCGGGAAATTGATAAGAATGGCTCACCTCTGCCAATATTTCATACAGATGATGACCGCAGTTATCTTACCGTAGAGTTTCCTGTGCATCCGCTGTTTTTAGAAGAGAGTGCAATTCCCCGGAGAGATACCGGGCAAGTTACCACGGAAGTTGGGATTAAGTCGGGACCAGATCGAGACCAAGTCACGGGTGAAGTCACGGGTGAAGTCACGGGTGAAGTCACGGGTGAAGTATTGAAGCTTCTGAACACCTTAAGTGATAAGCCTATGACACGTTCTCAATGTCAGGCCGTTCTTGGACTGAGAGGCCAGGCAAATTTTCGTGACCGGTATCTTAAACCGGCGCTTCAAATGGAACTTATTGAGATGACCATTCCTGATAAACCCAACAGCAGTAAGCAAAAGTATAGATTAACGGAAAAAGGTAAAAGGTATAGAGAGTCAATTAAATGAATTCACAGGGCACATGGTATATCCCTATGAATACAATAATGCCTGGTGTTGCTCTACCCGTAGTGACAGATGACCGTGAGAGTGACGCACTGTGGTAACATAAAGCGGTATCAGTAAATGGAGGGTTTAAGTGAATAATAAGAAAATCGCCTTCGGCTCACTATGCAGAACTCTAATACGATTTTCAGTGGTATAGGCATGAAAGTATTTTCTATACTTTCCTATACCATAACAAAGAAAAGACTAAGATTCAATGTCCGAAATAAGGGATAAATAAATGACAGAACTTCATAAATTGATAAAAAAGGGCGAATCCGAAACAATAGAGTTCAAAAAATCTATCAGTGAAATGAAAGAAGCAGTTATTGATATATGTGGATTTTCTAATTCAAAAGGTGGCATTTTAATCTTTGGCATATCAAATAAAGGCGAAATCATTGGACAAGAAGTGTCTGATTCAACCCTGCGAAAAATTTCCAATACAATAGTTGACAATACCGACCCTAAAATATATCCGTCAATTGAGAAAGTTACAATTAAAGACGAAGAAGTTGTTTTGATAACCATAGATTCTTCACCATATAAGCCGCATACTGCTTACGGGAAACCATACAAACGAGTGGGAACCACAACCAAACAGATGTTTCAATCTGAATACCATTTTCGCTTAAATAAAAGGAATGTTTTTTATTATGACAGACAAATATTAGAAAGTGCTAAACTTAAAGACATTGATGTGAAAAAACTCAGATGGTTTTTAAGGACAGCAAAATATGAGAGAAATCTGGATGTGTCACTGAGTTTGTCAGCACAGGATGCTTTATCCCGTCTGGAATTGAGACAGGATGGAGAATTGACCAATGCCGCGGTCTTACTTTTCGGCAGAGAGCCACAAAATAAACTTATCCAGTCAGAAGTCCGTTGCGGAAGATTCAAGGGGAATGATATGGGTGAAGGATTTATTGATATGAAAGTCTTTAGAGGTTCTATTATTGACCAGGTTGATGATGCAGAAAAATTTGTCCTGAATAATATCAAACGTGCCGCATGGATAGTGCCAGGTCAGGTAGCGAGAGTAGAAAAATGGGAATATCCGCCTGATGCCGTCCGGGAAGCGATTACCAACGCAATAGTTCATAGAGATTATCAATCAACCGCAAATGTCCAGATTCGGATATTTGATGACCGCATGGAGGTCTGGAATCCCGGGAGATTACCAGAAGGAATGACTGTGGAGATGTTAAAGAAAAAACACGAATCAAAACCATTCAATCCACTTATTGCCAGGATGTTCTTCCTGATAAAGTATATTGAGCAGTGGGGAATGGGCACAAATAATATAGTTAAATGGTGTAAAGAAAACGGTAATCCCGCCCCCGAATTTGAATATACTGGAACAAGTTTAGTTGTCACTTTCAGAAAGGCAAAAATAGTAGGAAAAGAACAAAAAGAAAAAATAATGGTTGATTTAAATGAACGGCAAAAGAAAGCCTTGGAATTTCTAAAGACTAATGATGTTATTAGTACAAAAATATACATGAAACTAAACAAAGTATCTGATAAAACAGCATTTTTAGAACTTAAAGATTTATTTATTAAAAATATTTTAATAAAGGAAGAAAGAGGCAGAGCAACAATTTATAAATTAAAGAGGTAGTGATTAGGTAGTGATTAGGTAGTGATTAGAATTAGCACGATTATGGAACGTTAAAATGTTTAATATAACTGGTCGTGGTCGTTATTATATTTTGAAAGGGTATCATAAAGGTATCAAAAGAGGTGAGCGTTTAGTGAGCGATTAAAAATTGTGACACTGGAGGCTGAACATATTACAAAGTGAAGCGTTGATGAAGCGTTAAATGAAATTGCCGATCGTATAAATATTAAATTATGTAGGATTAACAATGCCTAAGTATAATCTTGATGCCCTTGGTCCACAAGAATTTGAACGACTTTGTCAAAGTCTCGTCCAGCAAGTAATAGGCCCTGGTGCAAAAGTATATGGGATGGGCAAAGATGGTGCTAGAGAGGCCACTTTTCATGGCAAAGCTCCATATCCCTCTAAGGAAGAGCGGTGGGACGGAAGTTGGATTTTTCAGGCGAAGTTCCATGATGTTCAGCAAATAGGGCCAGTTGAGGCTCGTCGCCAATTATTAGCAGATATTGATGATGAACTTTCAAAAATCACAAAAAAATACCAACATCAGTGTGACAATTTTATTCTTATGACCAACGTTACACTTACGCCAGCCTATCAAACTGGAACACGAGATTTGCTTGACAAGAAAATTATTCCAAAATACCACCGTAAAATTAAAAATATACATGTCTGGGGAGCTGATGAGATTTGTCGTTTTCTTGATACTAACCCTGGGATTCGTCAGACTTATGCCGATTTGCTTGTATCAGGGGATATTATTGCCCGCCTTTTGGGGATGCTTGAACAAAAAGAAGCTGACTTAGATGAACTTGTTAAACTTTATTGCCAAGGTTGTCTTAAACATGAAAAATTTGCGGTTCTTGATGATGCTGGTGATATTGAAGAAAAACGAATTGAACTTCCATCGGTCTTTGTTGACTTAGACGTAACGCCTCCTGTCCTTCCTAAAAATACACAAATCTTAGAAAAATTACCTGGTTGGTTAAAACAAGCAACAGAGAGTGAAAATAGAAAATCTGCCCTTTCATATTTACTTGATGACTCCATTCCTGGGTTGGTTCTAATAGGTGGCCCAGGAGCTGGGAAATCTACCTTGGGTCAATATCTTGCCCATATTTATCGTCTTCGTCTTCTTAGACAGTTAAGTGAAATAAGAGATGAGGTAGAGAGTCTTGAAAGTTGCATCCTTCGTATACCTTTCAGAATCGTTTTACGAGAATATGCTCAGTGGATAACTGCCCAAAAAAATTCAGATGGCCTTGCTACTTACCTATTTACTCAAGTATCCCGAGTATCTGAACGAAACGTAACAACCGAAGGAATTGATAAGATTTTCAAATCAAACCCATCAATTCTAATCTTGGATGGATTAGATGAAATTGCAGAGAAAAAACTACGAACAAAAGTGTTGGATAACATAACTTCATTTATCAACAGGGTACGAGATGTATTAGGTGGCAACATAAGAATAATCGCTACTACAAGACCATATGGATACTCAGAGGAATTTGACCCAATTCACTATCTACATCTAACACTAAAGAATCTATCTCCAGAAAAGGCACTCATTTATACAGACCGGTGGACGAAAGCACGTGAGCCGATTCCTGAAGAATCTGCAAGAATCAAAACTACATTTAATACATGCTTGAAAGACAGAGTGGCCAGCGTTCTCACTACTACACTTCTTCAAGTTACCATTCTTTTAGTTATCATTCGTGCAAAAGGGACCCCACCAAAGCAACGTGAGGAACTGTTTGAAGAGTACATGAATATAATTTATGAACGAGACCAGAAAAGAAGACCAGAATTGTTACGGACCGAGAAAAATATGATGTATGGTCTGCATAAGTATCTTGCATATCTACTCCATAAACGTGCTGAAAAAGATGAAACAGCTGCCTTGATGAATATAGATGAGTTTAAAGAAAAAGTTTTGGAATACCTTATATTCTGTGACCCAACATTAAATGAAGAAGAGATAAAGGACAGATTGAACCAAATTATCACAGAGGCAAGTCAACGTTTAGTTTTAATTGAAAGTCCACAAGAAGGAAAAATTGGATTTGGGCTAACGACAATCCGTGAATTTTTTGCCGCCGCTCATCTTGTAGATACTGCAAAAAGCACACAAGAAAGAGATGAGAAATTCAAGGCTATTGCGAGACTACCCCACTGGAGGAATGTAGCCTTGTTCTTTGCAGGACGAGTTGGAAGAAATCATTCTGGTGAGGCGCCAAGTTTGATAGACGTATGCCGTTCCATTGATACGGAACGGGCTGATAAGTTCCTCAAAAGAGGTGCAGAATTGACTCTTGAGATAGTAGATGATAAGGCTCTGAGGGAACCCCATAATGAGGTCGGTGCAATTCAATATTCTTTATCCCTATTAGATGCAGATTTTGTGAAAAATCGTGAAGAACTGTTAAAAAAAATAAAATCACTTCCTGAAAGATATAAGGAACGCATCATTCTGCCTTGGCTAGAAGAGAGGTTAAATAAGGTTGTCCCAAGCAGCCTTGAATTATATGCGGATGTTTACCATGAACTTTTTGACGTCCAAGAAACACTGGTATCTGCCATAAAGAGAGGATCTGAATCTGATTTAAAAGAAGTAAAGTTATGGGCACTTCGTGAAGCCATTCAAAGTAAGGTCAATGAGAAGTGGGTTGTGGAGTTAATGGAAGAATTAGTCAACATCTTCTCTGTTAAGAAAATGGCACGGCGACTGTCTGATCATTTGTCTAATTTGCCGTTCTATCTCCGGTATCCTATTTCTTCTAATGTAAAATTGGCTATCTTTTCTGCTTTTTTATTAGGACCCAGAAGAGGTTTTTCTCATGAAGATATAAAAAGATTCTCGGATATTAGGCTAGAAGGAAAATATGATAAAAACCTGCTTCCACTACGGGGAATCATTCAACTTCTAGCAATGACCCATATAATGGAAAGATATGAACGTAGAGACTGGTCAGTATTATCACGATGGTTGCCTGCCATGGCTAATCCAAAAGTAAGGGCGATGGTGAGCGAGAATGCAAGTCTTATGAAAGAATTCTGTGAAACCTTTTCCAAGGAAAAAGAACCTTTAATTAGATGTCTTGTAGCACTATTTGAGTATCTTATGGGACCACACAATCTTGAAAAATATATCAATCTTTACGAAGTATCCCAGGATATATCAAAAATAGACCCATTGTATCAAAATCTTATTATGTCAATTAAGGAAATTATTGGAATACCATCCCAAGATAGAGAAAAACTATATAAAATGCACAAAGAACTTGTTGTTCTTTGTAAGCATTATAAATCAGAAAAACAATATGAAATGGACATGAAGGAACTTAATGACCTAATTAACGAAGAGAACCAGATTGTGCCAAACCATTCCCAGAGACTTTTTATTTGGATTCAGAACGAGTGTGATTCGTCACTGGAGAGATTTCTGGATTCTAAGATTCTTGGCAAAATAAAAAAATGGCTTCAGGCACGTGGTCTATCTGAGAATGCCTTTTGCATGCGTTGGTGGAGGGTAAACATACCCCATGATTTAGAATTTCTTAAGTTTACTATTGAATTAGTTAAGAGATATTTACTAGAAGGACAAAAACCACAAAGAATCGAGCCTATAATTCCTTATTATGACTGGCATGAACCAAAAACAAAGCAGGAATCTGAGTTTGCAAACCAAATAAAAAATATTCTTGAAGAGGTATTAGCAAAATATCAAACTCTGGATGAAACTGAATGTCACCAACTTGAAATTTTATATTGGGTTGCACTCTCTGCAGATGTTATTGAAGAAAAACATATGCTTAAATTAACGAAGTTATGGCATAAACAAGCTTTTTTATTACGAGACTGGTATTATGAACAGAAAGCTGTCCGTGCCCAACAGACTCTTATGGTTATGCTGAAGAGTGAGAATTCAGAAGTAGCCCGCTTAGCAGGTGTTTCATTATCAATAATTTTGCGAGGACGATTCTTCCGTGAAGAACGAAAAGGAATTAAAGAATCATGGGTTGGTGATAAATATTGGGAGTTTGCTCAAGATAAGAATGATATCTGGCGTCCAAGATACATACAAGGCATGGTATATTGTCAATTGAAATGGGCAGAAAAAGGGCGAGAATGGCTTGAAGCGATTAAGAAAGCAGACACAGAGGAACTTCAATATGCCTGGTGCCAAGTAATTGAAGAGACAGATTATTGCGATATTAAAGACCGAGATACTCTTTTTGAACTACTTCTACAGATTTTAGAGGATGGAGAGGCTTTTGCGAAGCCCATTAGAACTGCTACTCTCCGAAGATTACATAACATCGTTCGTGAGGTGGAACCTGTTGGATTTGAAGAGAAACCGCTTAATCTGCCTTTGCCTCAGAGGGGGAGTATATTCTAATAATGGACTACAATACATCATTTAAAAACCAGCAACTTCACTTAATGGTGTAAAAGACTATGTTTCGCTCCGTCCAAATTTGTTTTTACTAAACTTCTTTTACACCAGGACTGTTATATGAAACGATGGCACGCATTAAAACAAAATTTATAAAAATAAGCGAAAGATGATGAGGTATGTGTTATGCGAGGTGCCTTTTTATAATGAACAGTTGCGTAAAGTTGAATTTGAAAATGAGTTCATAAAAATTATTAATGATTAAATACAGTAAGAATTACCTTTTTAAAACACCCTCACCCTTACCCTCCCCCCTTGAGGGGGAGGGAGGGATAAGTTCATCACAAAATCAAAACAGGATATATGAACAAGTTCAAATTAGTCAGTGATTATAAACCTGCTGGTGACCAGCCAGAGGCTATAGAGAAGTTGACAAAGGGGCTGATGGAGAATAGACGATTCCAGACGCTCTTGGGAGTGACTGGCAGTGGCAAGACGTTTACCATGGCAAATGTCATAGCCAATATAAATAGACCCACATTGGTAATCTCTCACAATAAGACACTCGCTGCACAACTTTATAGCGAATTCAAGGGATTCTTTCCGGAGAATGCGGCAGAGTATTTTGTCAGTTATTACGACTACTATCAGCCAGAGGCTTATGTGCCGCAGACAGATACATATATAGAGAAGGATGCCTCTATAAATGATGAGATTGATAGACTAAGGCTTTCTACTACAAGTTCACTCATGTCCAGAAACGATGTAATTATCGTAGCGAGCGTCTCATGTATATATGGGCTTGGTTCGCCAAGTGATTATCAGGAGATGCTCGTATTTTTTAATAAGGGTGATGAGGTGACGAGGGATGATGCCTTGAGGAGGTTAGTGGATATCCAGTATGAGAGGAATGACATAGATTTCCACAGAGGCAAATTCAGGGTAAGGGGTGACGTTGTAGAAATCTTCCCTGCCTATGAAGAGACTGCCTTGCGCGTTGAACTATTCGGTGATGTGGTGGATAGGATATGCCAGATAGACCCTATTACAGGAAATATCCTGCAAGAACTTGATAGGGTGGCGATATACCCTGCCAAACATTTCGTTACGACACAAAGCAAGATTGATAAGGCAATTGTCTCTATAGAGGAAGAATTAGAGATACAGTTAAAGAAGTTGAGAGGTGAGAATAAACTCCTTGAGGCACAGCGGTTAGAGAGCCGCACCAAATATGACATGGAGATGCTGAGGGAGATAGGCTACTGCAATGGCATAGAGAATTATTCAAGGCACTTGAGTGGCAGGGCCCCAGGCTCAAGGCCTTATTGCCTGTTAGACTATTTCCCTGAAAAATTTCTTACAATCATAGATGAGTCCCATGTAACTGTCCCGCAGGTCAGGGGAATGTATAATGGTGACAGGGCAAGGAAAGAAGTGCTGGTAGAGTATGGCTTCAGGCTCCCTTCTTGTCTTGATAACAGGCCACTAAGGTTTGATGAATTTGAGAATCTGGTCCAGGATGTGATATTCGCATCTGCTACACCAAATGAATGCGAGATAAGAAAGAGCGGTGGGATAGTTATAGAGCAGATTATAAGACCCACAGGATTGGTAGACCCTGAGATAGTCGTTAAATCTACTAAGGGTCAGATAGATGACCTCATCAGCGAGGTAAGAAAACGCGCAGAAAGAAAAGAGAGGGTTCTGGTTACTACATTGACCAAGAGGATGGCAGAGGACCTTGCAACTTATTTAGAGGAAATGGGCATTAGAGTAAAGTATCTGCATTCAGAGATAGATGCTTTGATGAGAGTGCGTATATTAAGGGACCTGAGGCTGAGAGAGTTTGATTGCCTTGTAGGAATCAACCTCTTGAGGGAAGGGCTTGACCTGCCTGAGGTATCTTTAGTCGCGGTTCTTGATGCAGATAAGGAGGGGTTCTTGAGGTCGCAGACCTCACTGATTCAGGTATCGGGGAGGGCAGCGAGGAATATAAATGGCCAGGTTATCATGTATGCTGATACTATTACCGGTTCAATGAAGAAGGCTATAGATGAGACTAACAGGCGGAGGAATATACAGTTAGAATATAATAAGGAATACCACATTACCCCCAGGTCCATAGAGAAGGCTGTAAAGGAATGGATTGAGACGATAGAGGAGGCGCGTGAATTGGTCGTATCAGTTACGAGAGAAACTCCAGAGGAATATGAGTTCAATACTGTCATAGCAGAGTTAGAGAGGGAGATGGAATTGGCTGCAAGGAATTTGCAATTTGAAGAGGCGGTAGTGCTAAGGGACAGGATAAAAAGAGCCAAAGAGTCAAAGGTAGTGTAGGGGCGACATTTATGGTGTCCGTTGTTACTAAGATAATCGGTAATAAAATATATTATTATACGCAAGTCAGTTCCACAAATGATATTGCCCATAAGATGGCTCGTGAAGGTGCTATAGAAGGGACTGTAATATTTGCAGATGAGCAGTCCAATGGCAGGGGTAAGATGGGCAGGAGGTGGCTCTCTCCTAAAGGAGAAGGTATATTGGCTTCTATTATATTGCGCCCTGATATATCTTTCTCAGTTGCCCATAAATTTACTATCATGGCAGGGATAGGTATTGCCAAGGCGATAAAAGATACCTTCAAGTTACCTGTCATGATAAAGTGGCCCAATGATATATTGATAAATGGCTTAAAGGTTTGTGGTATACTTACAGAATCAAGCTCCTTCGGACATGGAACATCCGCCTTGGAGGAGGGTGAGTCCCGGTTACAAAAAGAATGTGCTTCGCTAGAATATCTTATTATAGGTATAGGCATAAATACAAATTCTGATAAGGCATCCTTGCCTGAAGGCGCTACCTCAATAAAAGCTGAATTGGGTAAGGATATTGACAGGTCAGGATTTGCAGAGGTGGTATTGAGGACGTTGGACAGGGAGTACTCAGCATATCTAAAATCAGGATTTGAAGAGATTATCTCAGAATATGCCAAATTTGCTTGCAGTAGATATAGGTAACACAAATATATCAGTAGGTTTATTTAAGGATGATACACTTATCAATAGTGGTAAGATACCTACTGTGATTGATAAGGGCATAGAGAATTATGCAGGTGTATTAAAAGAGATTGTCAAAGAACATCCTGATGCCATTATCATATCAAGCGTTGTCCCATCTGCCACAGATAAACTCAAAATAGTATTGAAGAGTCTTTTTAATGTGTCTCTTCTGGTGGTAGGTGAAGATATAGACCCTAAGGTAAAGAACCTGTATGATGCCAAGACACGAGTAGGCACAGATAGATTAGTAAATGCAGCAGCAGCTATTTACCTGTATGGTTATCCAGTGATAATAATAGATTTTGGCACAGCCATAACTGTAGATATTATTTCAGAAAAGGGGGAATTCATAGGAGGTATCATAATGGCAGGCATCAGGATGTCATTGAATGGATTATCTTCTGCGACAGCATTTCTCCCTCATATAAGTGATATCACACCTCCAGATAATTTGATAGGAACTGACACTATAAGTTGTATGAAGAGCGGGATATTCTATGGCACAAGTTCCATGATTGATGGGCTTGTAGGTAAGATTAGGGAGAGGTTCGGCTCTACAAAAGGAATGTGCTCCGCTACGATACCTGCCATAGCCACAGGAGGCGATGCAGAGGTTATCTACCCTTACTGTAAGGCTATTGATAAGGTGAATATAAATCTGACATTAGAAGGATTAAGAATAATATTCTATAATATGGGACATCCGCCTTTGGAGGAATGAAATACATAGAGAAAATAAATAAAAACCATATAAAAATTAGTAAAATTGCGTAAAAATGCCATAAAACGAGTAATTTTGCAGTAAAATGGGGCTTGATTTTTTTGAAGAATTTGTTATAATATATTTTAGCACTCATTGAACGAGAGTGCTAAAATATGGGAAGGAAAGGGGGTGAAGTGTAGTTTATGGCTATTCAACCTATAGGAGACAGGGTTCTCATTAAGGCAATGGAGGCTGAAGAAAAGACTAAAGGAGGGATTGTCGTCCCTGATACAGCCAAGGAAAAGCCACAGGAAGGGAAAGTAGTTGCTGTTGGCAAAGGCAAGGTGATGGAGGATGGCAGCGTAAGGTCATTAGAGGTGAAGGTTGGCGATAAGATACTCTATGGTAAATTCTCAGGGACTGAGGTTACCTACAAGGATGAGGAGTACCTTATTGTGAGAGAGGAAGATATTCTGGCGATAATAAAATAGGGAGGTTAGAGTAAGTATATGGCAAAGCAAATACTGTATAGTGAAGAGGCCAGGCGTGCGATCCTGAATGGCGTGGATAAGTTAGCAAACGCTGTTAAGGTCACACTTGGCCCTAAAGGGAGAAATGTAGTTCTTGACAAAAAGTTCGGGTCTCCCACGATTACAAAAGACGGTGTTACTGTAGCAAAGGAGATAGAACTTGAGGACCCGTATGAGAATATGGGCGCAGAGATGGTGAAGGAAGTAGCTTCCAAAACATCAGATACAGCAGGTGATGGGACGACTACTGCTACCATCCTTGCCCAAGCAATCTTCAGAGAAGGTTCTAAGAACGTAACAGCAGGCGCCAATCCTATGGCACTGAAGAGGGGTATAGAAAAGGCAGTAGCAGAGGTTGTAGACCAGCTCAAGAAATTGAGCAGGCCGATTAAGGACAAGAAAGAGATATCAGAGGTTGCATCTATCGCTGCCAATAACGATACCACAATAGGTAACCTCATAGCAGAGGCGATGGATAAGGTGGGTAAAGACGGTGTCATTACAGTTGAAGAGGCGAAATCCATGCAGACCACTCTGGAGGTTGTTGAAGGTATGCAATTTGACCAGGGTTACCTCTCTCCTTATTTTGTAACTAATGCCGAGAAGATGGAAGCAGTTTTGGAGGACCCGTATATCCTGATTCACGAGAAGAAGATATCGGCGATGAAGGATATGCTACCGCTTTTAGAGAAGGTAGCCAAGACAGGCAAGCCCCTATTGATAATAGCAGAGGATGTAGAAGGCGAGGCACTTGCTACTTTAGTTGTCAATAAACTTAGAGGGACACTCGCAGCCTGTGCCATTAAAGCCCCGGGCTATGGTGACAGGCGTAAGGCTATGCTTGACGATATAGCAGTCCTTACTAAGGGTAAAGCTTTATCCGAGGACTTAGGGATAAAGTTAGAGAACATAACCTTAGAGGACCTTGGAAGGGCAAAGAGGGTCACTGTAGACAAGGAGAATACCACAATAATAGAAGGTGCAGGTAAGACCTCAGATATAAATGGCAGGATTGCCCAGATAAAGAAACAGATAGAAGATACTGATTCTGACTATGATAAAGAGAAACTCCAGGAGCGTCTTGCGAAATTGGCTGGAGGAGTCGCGGTTATCAATGTTGGTGCTGCGACAGAGACTGAAATGAAAGAGAAGAAGGCGAGGGTAGAGGATGCACTCCATGCTACACGGGCTGCTGTAGAAGAGGGTATAGTCCCTGGAGGCGGGGTAGCATTCCTGAGAGCCATACCTGCATTAGAGAAGATGAACCTCAAGGGGGATGAGGCAGTCGGCGTAGACATAATAAAGAGGGCGTTAGAGGAACCTATAAGACAGATAGTCAATAATGCAGGTCTTGAAGGTTCTGTAGTAGTCCAGCGGGTCAAGACTGAGAAGACCAATGTAGGATATGATGTCAATCAGAATACCTATGTTGATATGATTCAGGCAGGTGTCGTAGACCCGACGAAAGTAGCAAGGACAGCCCTTCAGAATGCGAGCAGTATCGCAGGTCTACTCCTCACTACAGAGGCGCTGATAACTGACATACCTGAAAAAGAGAAGGCACCTCCTCCTATGCCACCTCATGGCGGCGGAGGATACGGCGGCGGAGAGATGTATTAAAATCCGCAAGACTTAAATTTATAATAGTAGGGGTCGGATTTATCCGACCCCTTATTATTTTATGGTATAGAATTTCAAAAAATTCCAACCACTGAAAATCGCGCAAGAGCTATCGCGAAGCGATTTTCTTGTACCTAGAAATTGTTTGACATGGAGTGACTCATATAGTATAATCTATTCATCTTGAGTGGACGTGCCCCTGTAGCTCATTAGGATCAGAGCAGAGGTTTCCTAAACCTCGTGGAGAGGTTCGAATCCTCTCAGGGGCACCAGAGATTTTTATTATGATAGACCTACATACACATACATTATTGACTGATGGCGCACTTTTGCCGTCTGAATTAGTGAGGCGCTGCCTCGTGAAAGGCTACAAGGCTGTAGCGATAACAGACCATGTGGACGGTTCCAATATAGATTTTATTGTGGGGCGGATTGTCAATATATCTAAGAAATTAAATTCTGCATGGAAGGGTATAAAGGTTATACCTGGGGTAGAAATCACGCATGTGCCATTAGAAGAGATGGAAGAACTCGTAAAGTATGCGAGGCTTCAAGGTGCAAAACTCATCCTTGTCCATGGAGAGACTCTGGTAGAGCCTGTTATTCCAGGGACCAACAAGAGGGCATTAGAATGCGATATAGACATATTGACACACCCGGGACTTATTACGCCAGATGAGGCAAGGCTTGCTAAAAAGAGAGGTATACACTTAGAGATTACTACAAGGCGAGGTCATTCTCTTACCAATGGACACGTTGCAAAGGTAGCACGAGATATTGGTGCAAGGCTGGTTCTGAATACAGATAGCCATATGCCAGAGGACCTCATTACGAAAGAGGATGCTAAAAGGGTTGCAAAGGGTGCAGGGCTAAATAATAAAGATATAGATAGAATGTTCAGGAATTCATTAGAAATATTAAAATCCGTAACACATTGAAATAAAATCAAGGAAAAGTTGCCGATGATGTCAAATGTTGGAGGACAGGATGACTTATTCCATCACTAAGGTAATGGTTATAGGACTTGATGGTGTCTCTTTCAGATTACTTCAGGATTATATAACAGAAGGCTATCTGCCAGAATGTAAGAAGATACTTGAGAACAGGTTTAAACTCCATCAGATGGACGCCTCTATCCCTGAAGTATCATCCACATCATGGACATCCTTTATGACGGGAGTAAACCCTGGCGAACATGGTATATTCGGTTTTACAGATTTGCGTTCCAACACATATAAGACCTTCTTTCCTAACTCCACGGATGTGCATACCCCTACGGTTTGGGATATACTTGGCAAAACAGTTAATGGCCGGTCTTCCTCGTTGTCCGATAAATACCAAACCAAACTGCCCAAGCCCTTAAGGTCTATCGTCCTTAATATCCCCCAAACCTATCCGGCACTACCTTTCAATGGCGTACTTACAGCCGGGTTTGTCTGCCCTGACCTTCGGAAGGGGACATACCCTGATACTACCTACAACTATCTCCAATCTATCGGTTATCTTTCAGACGTAGATGCCAACAAGGCGATAGACCAGCACGATGCCTTTTTCAAAGAGGTATTCCTGGCATTAGAAAAGCGAGTCATAGCCTACGAGCACCTTCTAAATAACGAGCCGTGGGACCTATTTATCGGTGTTATCACCGAAACAGACCGTATGCATCACTTCTTTTTTGATGCGGCAAGAGACCCCAAGCATCCATATCATAACGTCTTCATTTCATTTTACAAGGAAATAGACAGGGTTATTGGCAGGCTTTTTACCCGCTTTATGGAGATGACCAATGGTAAAGGGATATTTATGACTATGTCAGACCATGGGTTCACTGTTATAAAACAGGAGGTCTACATTAATGCCTGGTTGGCACAGGAGGGGTTATTGAAGATAAATAACCACGAGGAGTATTTTGAACAGATTGATGCAGGGACAAAGGTATTTGCCATGGACCCTGCCAGGATTTATGTTAACATGGAAGGGAAGTATCCAAGAGGCTCGGTAAAGGCATCGGAGAAAAAACAGTTCATCAGTGAATTAAGGAGTGCACTGACGTCCCTTATAGATAATGATGGTAATCCCATAATCAAGGCTGTCTATGAAAATGATGTTCTGTATCATGGCCCATTATGTGAAAAGGGCCCAGATTTGGTATGCCTTGCCCAGGATGGCTATGATTTGAAGGGTAGATTAAAAAGACAAGAGGTATTTGGCAAAGGACATTTTACAGGTATGCATACCCGTTACGATGCCCACTGTATCCTGCCTGATAGCGTTGAGACGCCTGAGAGACTTCATATTGAGAACCTGGCAGGAATTATCCTGGATACTCTCGTGAATCCTTGACACAGATACCCGCGGACTCAAGAAAAAGTGAGAGTTAAATGGACTATCTATCTTTATTGGAAAACAAAAGCATCTTCATTATTAGAGAGGCATATTACAAGTTCAGAAATATCGCCATGCTCTGGTCTGTGGGCAAAGATTCCACGACATTACTCTGGTTATGCCGCAAAGCATTTTTCGGCAGGATACCCTTTCCCATAGTCCATATTGATACCACCTATAAGTTTCCGGAAATGTACAAGTTCAGGGATGAATACGCAAAAAAGATGGGGCTGAACTTGATTATAGGGAAGAATGAAGAACAGATAAAGGCAGGTATGGGCCCTGGGAAAGGCTCAAAACTTGATTGCTGTAATGAGTTAAAAACCAATGCACTCAAACAAACTATTGCCAAATATGGCTTCAGTGCTATCCTTTTAGGTATCCGACGGGACGAGCATGGTATAAGGGCAAAGGAAAGGGTCTTTTCACCGAGGGATGAGAACTTCAAGTGGAACTATGAAGACCAACCTGCCGAGTTGTGGGACCAGTATAAGTCCACTGCGGCTCTCGACAACCATTTTCGCATTCACCCTATTCTCCACTGGACAGAACTGGATATCTGGAAGTACATTAAGAGGGAGGGTATCCCTATAACAGAATTGTACTTCAGTAAAAATGGCAAAAGGTACAGGAGCATAGGGTGTGCGCTATGCTGCGAATCCATAGAATCTACCGCTGCAAATGTTGATGAGATTATCCTTGAACTGGAGACAACGCATACATCCGAGCGGGCAGGCAGGGCACAGGACAAAGAAAATGCATATACAATGCAAAAACTACGTTCTTTAGGTTATATGTAAAGGATAGAGATGGAAGAAAAGGCATTGCATATTGTTATTGTCGGTCATGTAGACCACGGGAAGAGCACCTTGATTGGGAGGTTGCTTTACGATACAGGGTCTCTCCCACCGGATAAAATTGAAGAAGTCAAGAAGACCTCTGAGTCTTTAGGCAGGGAATTTGAATTCGCCTATGTAATGGACCACCTGGAAGAAGAGAGGCAGAAAGGAATGACAATAGATATCGCTCACACCTTTTTTAACACTCAAAAAAGGAGGTATGTTATTATTGATGCCCCAGGTCACAAGGAGTTTTTAAAGAACATGATAACTGGTTCATCTCAGGCTGAGGCTGCCCTTTTACTCATTGATGTCACCCAGGGTATACAGGAACAGACGAAGCGGCATTGTTATATCCTGGGACTTTTAGGGATTAAACAGGTGGCTGTCCTAATCAATAAAATGGATATGATTGATTACTCTGAGCAGGCATTTAATGATACAAAGAAAGAGATTGAATTTGTCCTGAGGCAACTAATGATCGTTCCTACCTATATCCTTCCTATTTCTGCCAAGTTTGGAGAAAATGTAACTAAGAGGTCTGATAGACTTTCCTGGTTTAAAGGGCATATGGTTTTGGAGGCACTTGATAGATTCAATGCTCTGAAGGTAGAGGAAAAAGATTTGAGGTTTCCTGTCCAGGACGTTTACGAGATAGAAGGGCAAGCCATAGCAGTAGGACGTGTAGAGGCAGGAACTATACGGAAAGGTCAGGATGTCTTTATCCTACCTGAAGGGGAAAAAGATAAGGTGAGAGAGATTAAAAAATTTATGCAGGATGATATATGGGAGGCACCTACTGGTGATTGTATTGGTATATGCATGGAAGGTGATGGATTAAAGAGGGGTCAAATTCTTGTAGATAGAAAAACCTCCATCATTACCGATTCTATCCATGCCAATATATTCTGGCTGGTAGACCAAATCTACCGATTGGGTATCCCCCTTACATGGAGATGTGCCACCCAGGAGTTTAAATGCAGGATAGAAAGGATATATAAAAGGTTCGACCCTGCCTCTATAGAGGTTATTGAAAAAGATGCCAGGGAGATTAAACCAGCGGAGATTGCTGAGGTAGATATCAAATTAGAGAAGATGGCAGTAGTTGATAGGTTTAGCGATATTCCAGAAATGGGCAGATTTACTTTGGAAGACGCAGGACATCCTGTTGCCGGTGGAATTATCTTATAGCAATAGAAAGGAGGAAGAGATAGCCTGAATTAAGGTTATCTTGAGATGTCAAAATTTCCAGAGAGAACCTCTGTTAGAACAAAAGTCAGAAAGGCAGTACTCCTTGCTGGAGGAGGAGAGGAAAGGTTTGCGCCTTTGACAAAGCAACGCCCTGTTTGTATGTTACCTGTCATGAATGAGCCGCTGATAGAACACAACATAGAATTTCTATACCAGAAAGGGCTAAAGGATATAATCATTACGTTTTCAAAGGAGTCCGCCGGAGCCCTTGAGTCCATCAAAGAGAGAAACAGGGAGAAAATAAATATACACCTCTACAGGGAAAGCGTACCCAGAGGCACAGCAGGCATTTTAGCAGATGTTGCGGAATTGTTAGAAAACGAGCCGTTTCTTGTAATGAACAGCAGTCTATATATGGAAGATGCCGACCTTGAAGAGTTAATCAATTTTCATGAGAATAAACGTTCGGCGGTTACTGTAGGCGTGAAACGCTGTACCGAAGAGATATATGATATGTATGCCATCAGGGCATCCGTAGAAGGGGCAATAGAAGAGGTAGTGGTTATTCATCCCTCCACAAACAGAAATCTCCCATGGGTATTTTCCGGGATATACATGTTCACACCGGCAGTATTTGATTTTATTGACCCCCAAAAATATTTAGACATCAAAGAACAACTAATACCACTGCTCAAGAATGCATCTTTACCGGTTTATGCTCATGAAATAAAGGGTTACTACAGAGACGTTAACAGCATAGAGAACTATTTTGCTCTGCATAGGGACCTGTTTGCGATGAAGAGCAGGGCGATTTATTTCAATGATAAAAAGGAGATATCTGAGGAGGTATGGGTCGGTAAGGAAGTGACGATTTCACCTGAGGCGTACCTGATGGGCCCGGTAGTTTTAGGAAACAAATGTTGTATAGCCAGCCGCGCACAGATAATCGGCCCTGCTGCTATAGGCGATGGATGCAATATTGCGGAGGACTCTATTGTCAGAGAAAGTATCCTCTGGCGTAATGTATCTCTGGAGAAAATGTCCAGGAGTGAGTACTCTATTATGGGGGAAGGCGTTAGGATTCCGGAAGGTAAACGGTTAAGGAATCTGGTAGTGGTTGATAATTTGAGTAGAGGCGATATGAATTTGATGCCGCAAGGCTACAAGATTACTGGAATAGGAGTCCATGACCTGCCAGAGGCATTAATCACTACTTTAAATAACTGGATTCTTAATTTTATAAAAAGGGTAATGGATATATCCATTGCCGCTGCGTTACTTTTAATCCTTTCCCCTCTTTATATCTTGATTGCACTGGCAATTAAGATAGACTCAAAGTCACCTGGTCCTATTTTCTTTATTCAGAAAAGATGCGGTAGGAATGGCAAAATGTTTGAGATGTTTAAATTCCGCACAATGATTGCCTCTGCCGAAAAAATACACGATGAATTACTCTCCCAGAAAGATATTGATGGCCCAATGTTTAAAATGGTAAATGACCCGAGGGTTACCCGGGTTGGCAGAATATTGCGAAAAACCAGTCTGGATGAGCTTCCTCAATTTATTAATGTTATCAGAGGAGAGATGAGCCTGGTTGGGCCAAGGCCTCTAATAATGGAAGAGATGAAATTCAGTCTATCATGGAGGGATGTGCGCCTCAGGGTCAAGCCGGGTATAACCGGTTTGTGGCAGGTTGAAAGTAGAAGCAAGGCCCCATTCTATGACTGGATAAGATATGATGTTGAATATGTTAAAAACCAGTCTCTGTGGATGGATATAAAGATTTTATTCAAGACGATAAAGGTTGTTTTTAAAAAGGCTGGTGCATATTAAGATGTATAGGAATTTCAAAGTTGAGATTCTTCGGCTGCGCCTCAGAATGACAATACAATAATGTCACTCTGAACGTAGCGAAGAGTCTGATTTAATGGAAAGGGGTAGAACATGGGATTAAACAGACTGAGCATTTTGCCGTTTTTAGCGGTTATTCTCTTTCTTATATTTCAGGGATGCAGCAGGACTACTCCTCACATCAAAGGTGGAGAGGCAAAAGGACTGCGGACATTCGTTGAGGAAGGTGATAATGAGAAAGAGATAACAGAAGAAGTTGAAAAGGAAGTCGTGCCAAAGGTATTAGAATTTATCCTTGGTCCGGGTGACAAGGTGGAAATTATTGTGTATCGTAATGACAGCCTTAATAGAACTGTTAAGATAGACACCTCTGGTAAAATAATCTATCCCTTGACCGGAGATATTCAGGCGTCTGGTCTTAGCATTTTCCAGTTGAGAGATAAAATCCGTGATGGTCTTTCCAGATATATCGTTAACCCCCAGGTATCTATTGGCGTTGCATCAGTAGAGAGCCAAAAGATAATCGTCCTTGGGGAAGTCAAAAATCCCGGCTTTTTTCAAGCCGAAACCTCTATGACTATACTTGATGCTATTTCCCAGGCAGGTGGGGTTACTTTTTATGGCAAGCAGAAGAGTGTTCTTGTTATCAGGGGGGGGATGAAGAAGCCTGAGTTAATGAGAGTTGACCTTGAAAAGGCATTGGAGAAAGGGGATTTTACCCAGAATATCTTGCTTCAAGGAGGGGATGTCATCTATGTGCCAAGGACGGTTATCGCCAATGTGGAAAGATTCTTTACATATATCTCATCCATCCTTTCACCCATTATGACACTTGAGTCGGGCTACTTCATAGGTCAGCAGATTAGTGAGGGTAGCACAACAGGAACAGCAATTGGAACCCAGTAATGGAACTTAGAGAGGATTCGGAGTTTGTTATGACACTTGTGGAACTATTGGAAAGGAATGCAAGAGAACTTTCAAACAAGACGGCCGTTGTCTTCCATACCCACAGGATAAGTTACAGGGAACTTAATGATACTGTGAACAAAGTATCTTGTGCCTTGTTGGATATGGGTATTAAAAAGGGGGATAGGGTCGGGTTCATGCTGACGAGAATTCCTGAGCTTGTGGAAAGTTTCCTTGCAGTGGCAAAGGTACAGGGGATAGCCGCACCAATAAATTTTGAACTCCCTGCTGAAAAGATTCGTGCTATCCTGAAGAGCATCTTGCCGCGATGTCTTATTGCTCATGCCTCATTTTTAAATCTTGTTAGGAAGTCTATGCCTGCTGATTCACAAATACCGGTTATAGCGGTCGGCGAGGCGGCAGGAGGAAGTCTCTTATGGGATGAGATACTAAAGAGAGAAAAGACGAATAACCCTAACTTTAACATAAAAAATGATGATATTGTATATCTAAATTATACATCAGGCTTTACGGGAGATTCCAAGGGAGCTATAACAACCCATGCCAATATATACTACAATACCATTGCTTCAGTTGATGCCCTCGGTCTGACACCTAATGATGTTCATCTATGTATGTTCGCCCCTTTTGCTCACCCACACGAGATATTTGCCCGTCCTCTCTATTTAGGAGGGACTATGGTTTTGGTTGATAGGATATATCCTAAGTCCCTGGCAGAGGCTATATCCAATAATAAAGTGACCTGTATGATGGGTCTTGTACCTATGTATGAGAATTTGTTAGAGGTGCTTGAGCACAAGACCTATGATTTGAGTTCGTTAAGAATTCCAGAAAGTGGCGGCATGCATACCCGGATGGAGATTATAGAGAGGTTCAGACAAAAAGTAGGTGTGCCAATCATCCCTGTTTGGGGCAGCACAGAAACCACCGGCATTGCCATTGCCAATAGACCGGGTGAAAATATCCTGCCTGGCTCAACAGGGAAACCCTGTGTCTCCTATGAGGTGAAGGTAGTTGATAAGGACGATGCGGGAGTTCCGCCTGGTGAAATAGGTGAGATGATATTTAAAGGCCCGGCAGTTGTTCAGGGATATTATAAAGATGTAGTGAATGATGAAGTCTGTTTCAAGAAAGGTTGGTACTATAGTGGTGATTTGGTGAAAAGGGATGAGGAAGGTAACTTCTACTTTGTGGGAACGAAGACCGGGATGATGAAGGTTGCCGGACTGAAGGTCTATCCTTTAGAGATTGAACTGGTATTGATGGAGCATCCGGACATAAGGGAAGCGGCAGTTATTTCTGTTAGAGACAAATTGAGGGGTGAGGTTCCCAAGGCTATTATAATTGCCAGGAATGGGGAAAGATTGACGGAGAAAGAGGTTCTGGGATTCTGTAGAGAACGGTTAGCGCATTATAAGGTACCCAGAATAATAGAGATGAGAGATTCTCTTCCTAAACTTGGGAGTGGAAAGATTAACAAAAAAATCTTACAGATGGGGTGTCCATGAAGGCACTAATTGTTGATGCTGAGTGGAGTCCCAGAAAAGGTTATCCTTTAAGCGAGGACGAAAATCTCCGCAGGAGGGCTATTATTGGAAGTCAGGTATGGCGCAACCCTGATTTTAATATTAAAGATGTGCCAATACCCGCTGTCCAAGACGGTGAGGTTCTTATCCGGGTAAAGGTTTGCGGTATATGTGGTTCAGACACTCATTTATATGAGACTGATGAAGAAGGATACATAATCTTCTCAGGGTTAACTAAATTACCCTGCATTCTGGGACATGAGTTTTCCGGGATAGTTGAAAAGACTGGTAGTAAGGTTAGCAGCCTAAGAATAGGCGATAAGATTGCTGTTGAAAGCGCAATGTGGTGTAGCATGTGTCAGGCATGCAGGAGTAGTACACCAAATCAGTGCAGGCACTTAGAATTAATGGGATTGAGTGTTGATGGCGCCTTTGCTGAATATATTGCGGTAAATGAGAGGTATTGCTGGAAAATCAATGAACTAACTGAGGTATATCCCGAAGAAGATGTTTTTGATATTGGCTCCCTTATTGAGCCAGTAGGTTGTGCCTACAATGGAATCTTTATTTCTGGCGGTGGATTCAAACCGGGAGGCATTGTTGTGGTATATGGCGTTGGACCTATAGGACTTGGCGCGGTTGTCCTGGCAAAAATCGCTGGTGCAAGTCAGATTATAGCCTTTGATATAGTGGATGAGAGGATAAAAATAGCCCGGGATATGGGGGCTGATTATGGTTTTAATATAAATAAAATGGATAATTGTGGACCTGGAGAGAAGGTGATGGAGCTTACCAGGGGGAATGGTGCAGATATCCAGGTAGAAGCGGCTGGGGCAGCACCTAAGACCATACCCGAGATGGAAAAGTCTTTATCAAGCCAGGGTAAGATTATATATCTGGGAAGGGCTGCCACAAAGACATCTATGTATCTGGATACGCTGGTTTCAGGTGCCAATATGGTGATCGGTGCCAGAGGACATGCTGGGTCTGGTATTTTTCCTAATATTATAAAATTAATTGCTTCAGGCAGGCTTGAGTTGAAAAAGATGATAACTGCGAAGTATCATTTTGTTAATGTCTTAGGGGCTATAAAAAAATCTGTTGACAGGAAAGATGGTAAGATATTGGTTAAGGTGAACGATTAGAGGAGAGATATATGGAATTTTTGAAGATTTGGGAGATAATAATTAGAAGAAAATGGATAATCATTATTGCATTTTTTATTTTATTTCTCACCGCAGTTATAGGAACCCGTATTGCAACACCAATATATGAGGCAAAGGCTAAAATTCTTATAGAGTCAACTGACACCATATCATCATTGATGTCCAGTCTTGGTCTGACAACGCAAAGTACGAGTTTTAGTACTACGTATGAAGAAGCCCATGAGACAGATATTGCCCTTACGACAATTAGACCTATCCTTGAAAAACTTATTGCTCGCTTGAATCTTAAGGACAGGGATGGGGAAACATTAAAAACGGAAGATTTAATTAAATTTTCAATATTGTACGATATATTCCCGCAACCCCATATATCTGTTGAACAATATGAGGATTCAGATATCCTGGAAATCACTTCAAATTCTACGGGTCTTCAAGAGGTAGCAAAGATGTCAAATGAATTAGCAAGCCTCTATATTGCTGATAGACTTGATAAGATGAGGGAAAACTACCGTGTCACACGGCTATTCATAGAAAGCAAAATAGATGATACTAAAGAGAAATATTATAAGTCCCTTTTGGAACAGAGGGACTTTATGATAGGGGAAAAGACAGTTGATTTAGATACAGAGACACAAAATTTGCTTAGTGATATATCAAAATTTAAAAGTAATTATGAGGATAATGAAATCGCCATAGCAGGAGCAGAAGAGAAGATTCTGGTAATAGAGGAAAAATTCAAAGAAAAGGAATATTCATCAACCGCACTGATAAATAATCTGGAGATAAAATTAAATGATTTATTAGTGGAGATTGAGGGGAAGAAGATAGAACTCACTGATGAGCATCCTGATATATTACGGTTAAACAGAGAGGTTGAAACGATTAGAGAGGTACTTAGAAGTAAGGTTGATGCTGCCTTCAATGAGGGTGAAATCCCAGTCGCACCTGTTTATGACGAATTGGTAAAAGAATTAAAGGATGCGCATATCAATAAAAAATTAGGTGAGATAAAGAGGGATTTACTGAAACAATACACTGATAAATCCCAGGATGAACTGATAAAGATTCCTCATAAAAGAATCAAACTGGATGAGATGGGACTTTCTCTCTCTGTCTATCAGGGTAGATATAGAGATCTTCTGGAATCTCTGACTCAAGTGGGCATTGCCGAATCCATGACCCTGTCTAATATCAGACTGGTTGAACCGGCGATAGAACCGGATAAGCCTGATTTCCCCAAGAAGACATTGAATTATATCATTGGAGTATTTATTGGTTTGTTCCTGGGATTTGCACTCGCCTTCTTTATAGAGTATATAGATAATACCATAAAATCACCTGAGGATATAAAACATCTCAAGTCCCTGACACTCCTTGGCACTATCGCAAAGACAAAACAGCTTAAAAATATGAATATAATCTCTAACCTTGACCCAACTTCGCCTGTAGTAGAGGCATACCGAACTGTAAAAAACAGCATAAGGTACGCCTCAGTGGATAAACCTATCAGGAGCCTGGTAGTCACCAGTTCTATGGAATTTGAAGGGAAAAGCAGCGCGGCATTAAATATTGGCATAACATTCTGCATGGAGGATAAGCGTGTTATAGTAGTTGATTTGGATTTGAGAAGGCCGTCAATCCATAAATTCTTTAAGATTCCCAATGATGGAGGGGTTACGAATGTTCTTGCTGAAGGATTAGAGTTAGAAAAGGCGATAGTCCATACCAGTATTAAAGGTCTGGATTTACTGCCCAGTGGCCCGGTCCCGCCTGACCCCAGCAGATTGATTGAATCGCAAAAGATAAAGGATATTATTAACACACTGAGAGAATCGTACGACATGGTAATTATTGATACGCCGTCGACCATCGCTGTTAACGACGCAATAATTATAGGCGCTATTGTAGACGGAGTGTTATGCGTCATTGAATCTCAAAGGGCTACGTTCCCCATGGTTGAGCATGTAAAAGAAGTTATGGTAAAGGCCGGCATTAATCTTATCGGCGTTGTATTGAACAAATTCAAGGCGCACAGAACAGGATACTATCACTACTATTATAATAACTATTATAAAAAATGATAGACATGCACACGCGCATACTGCCCGGTGTTGATGACGGCCCTTCTGATATGGAAGAATCTTTGGAGATTATAGAGAAGGGCATGAAGGCCGGAATAAAAACATTTGTATTAACACCCCATATAAGGGATGATTCTGATATAGCCTGTAAAGATGTAACCTTGCAGAGTTTCGATTGAGTAAATAATACATGGGAAATCCCACACGCAGAATCCTGAAAAATACAGTAGCACTCGGAGTTGCCAGAGGAATAGATGTGGTGGTAATGGTTCTTACGGCGGCTATTGTGTCAAGATACCTGGGCCCGAAATTGTATGGAGAATATGGGTTTGTTGTTTCCCTGGTTACACTCCTGGTATCATTTACATATTTTGGCACTGCAAGAGTAGCAATTAGAAACATAGCGAGAGACAAAGAACAGGCAGAAACCACGCTTGGAACAGCTCTGGTTACAAGATGGATACTCTCTTTTCTTGTTATGGTCATCATTTTAGTTCTTTTAGTAGTTATGAAAGTTGACAGAAACTTAAAGATTGCTATCCTTTTAACTTCTGTTTCCCAACTTGCCCTCTCTGCTGCGATGTTATACAATGCTGTTTTTAATGCATATGAGAAGATGGAATACGAGACACTTCTGACCTTTCTATTCCAGTTTTTCTCCCTGGCTTTAGTCTTTTCTGTAGTTAAGCTTGATTTGGGGTTCATACCTATATTTGCGGCCATGGCTCTACCCGACCTCAGCAGATTTCTATTTTCTAAATTATTGAGTAATAAAAAATTCATTATACCCAGGATTATCATAGATACTGCGAGGATAAAGGCATTTTTGAAGGATTCTTTTATTTTGGGAACAAACCTCTTGATTGTTCAGGTTCTATTGAGGGTAGATGTGCTTTTGTTAAGGGCTATGAAAGAAGGTAAAGAGGTTGCTCTCTTTTTTGCCCCTCATTCCATCCTTGTTGGTCTGCTGGTTTTCCCTACAGCCTTTTCAACAGCCCTTTTCCCCTTTCTTTCCCGTTCGGCGCAAAATGACCATGAGGCATTGTCTCGCGGTTTCAATAAGGCATTCAAGATGTTAGCGATAATCAGCATATTCTTCGTCATCGTGGGTATGTTTTTCGCCTCCAGGATAATCACTTTAATCTACGGTCAGGCATTTATAGATGCGACTCTATCATTTCAAATCCTCCTGCCGGCTGCGATTTTTTTATTCCTGCATCCCTTACTGAGTTTCCTTTTAATTGCGAACGACAGACAGTCTTTATTGATACCAGCCTCAGCAGGGGCACTTTTTGTTAACTTTGTCTTAGACCTTATTCTAATTCCCCGTTACGGTAACGTAGGTGCGAGTATAGGCAGTCTTGTGGGTTATGCAGTTTTATTTAGTATAACTTTTTACCTTGTTAACCGGCATATAGTAAAGATATCGCTGCTGAAGAGCGTATAGGAGAAGATAATGTCCAAGGATAAAGGGAATAATAAAAATAAAACCGTTGTTATAGGACTTGATGGAGCTACCTTTGACCTGATAGGACCATGGATAGAGGAAGGGAGGCTTCCTTTCATAAAGGAATTGATGGATACCGGATGTTCAGGGGTTTTGAAATCTACCATCCCGCCGCTCAGCCCGGTTGCATGGACTTCCTTCATGACAGGAATGAACCCCGGCAAACACGGGATCTTTGATTTTGTGGAACCGGTGCAAAACCGTTCCCCGGAGATAAGGTTCAATAATAGAAAGGATTGCAAGCAAAAACCCATCTGGCGATACCTTAATGACGAGGGATACAAGACTGTCTTAATGAATGTACCTATGACCTTTCCGCCTGATGTGCTGGATGGGATAATGATTTCCGGCATGGATACTCCAAATATCAAGAGTGAGTTTACTTATCCTCCAGAATTAAAAAAAGAACTATTTGAAAAGTTGGGTGACTACATCATAGAAGTAAAACACTCGCCAAAATCTTGCTCAAAAACAGGTGAATATATTGAATCCCTCCATGGGATGATTAGGAGTCGTCTGAAGGCGACACAATACTTACTTAAGAATGTTCCCTGGGATTTCTTTATGGTAGTATTTATGGCAGGGGACAGGGCACAACACAATCTTTGGAAATTTATGGACCAACACCACCCTCTCTACAATAAACAGGAGGCAGACAAATATCATGACGGCATCTTAAGGGTCTACCAGGAACTTGATAGGGCAGTCGGGGACATTAAGAAAAATCTGGATGACGAAACTAACATAATTATTATGTCAGACCATGGCGCCGATGTGTTATATAAGACTATCTCCCTCAATAACTGGCTGGCAGATAAAGGGTTCCTGGTATTCAAGAGAGGAAAAAGAAATCCTGTCCATTACCTGTCTGATTTCATCGGTGACGCAACCGCCTTCTTACAGAAACTGAAATATATTGTTACTCAAAAAAAGAGTGAAAAGACTAACCGGTTCTTTGAATCTATAGACTGGTCAAAGACAAAGGCGTTTTTTATAGGGGCATGGGGGAAGATATTTATTAACCTAAAAGGGAGAGAGCCCTATGGCATAGTAGAGCCAGGAGATGAATATGAGAGAGTCAGAAACGAGATAATTCAGGAACTTATGAAATTTAAAGACCCTGTTACCGGCAAATCCGTAGTCAACAGGATTATGAAGAGGGAAGAAATTGTTGAAGGAGAATATTTCTCTCACGCTCCGGATATGGTTATTATGTGGGAAAAGAGGTATAACAGCATTATAAAGATGGAGGATTTGAGGAAGGGTGTCAGGTCATATAAGAAAGGAAATGTTTTTGGACTCCACCAGAGGTTATCTGGGGACCATACACAGAACGGGCTGTTTATCATAAGGTCTCCCCATATAGAGAAGAATAGGAAGAATCTGAGTGCACATATAATGGACCTCTGTCCTACGATTCTATATATGATGGATACGCCGGTCCCTGTATCTATGGACGGCAAAGTCTTAATTGAAATATTTAAGAAACCCTTTCTCAATGATAGACCTGTCAGGCATTCCGGAGATGGAGAAGAGATAGAAGGCATGACATCAGGGGAATCCGGCTACTCTATAAAGGAATCCAAAGAGGTTGAAGAGAGACTCAGAAGTTTAGGTTATCTGGAATAAATGATGTTCATAAGGCACATAATATTAGAGATACTTAGGTGTGTATATTGGTTTCCTTTCCGGATGGTTGTGCAACGCCTGCCCCTTAAAACGGGATATGCTATGGCGACCTTTATGGCATTTATTGGTTCTGTCTTCATGGAGAAAAGGAGGCATCTTACGAAAAAAGGATTCCGTATCATGTTCGGTGGAGAGGTTTCAGAAAAGGATATGAAGAGGAATATTCGGAAGACATTTGAAAATGTGTTCAAAAATGATATAGAGGTTCTCTGGTATCCAAAGTTGACCCCCCGACTCTGCGATAAAATATTTACCTTTGAAGGTCTTGAAAATTTAGACAAAGGACTTGAACAAGGCAGAGGAGTGATTTTGTTGCACGGACATTTCGGAAACCCTCACATGATTATGCCTGCTTTGGGTTTTAAAGGATACAAACTGAATCAATTAGGGAGTAGAAATCCACCGGAGAAAATAAATGACCCGTTAATGTCCATTTCCAACTGGATAAGGCAGAAAGGTTATGAAATCAAACTGAGATATAAGGAGGCACTGCCGGTCAAATTTATTTACACAGACAAATCCATGAAAGCGGTTATACGATGCCTCAGGAATAACGAGGTCCTGGCAGTAGCTATAGATGGACGAGAAGGCTCTCAATGGATAGAAATAGACTTTTTGAAGCAGAAGGCTTTGTTTTCAACAGGGGCTATGAGTTTTATAATAAAAATGAGACCTGTTGTTTTACCATCCTTTGTTATAAGGCAGGATGACGATACTCACAAAATCGTTATTCACCCCCCCATGGATTTAAATGTTACCGGGGACAAGGAAAAAGATATCAGATATAATATGGAGAGTTTCTTTTCCTTATTTGAAAAGCATATATTTGCCTATCCTTTTCAATACGGCGATGTATTCTGGTTTGAAGAGAGGTATTTCAAGGTATAATGCTGAATATACTTTTGATACAGGCTTACCAGGGACGCAAAGAACCCATGGGTGCGGTCTTTCCTCTGGGGCTTTGTTACGTTGCTACTCCGCTTTTAAAGAAGTATAACGTCTCCATCTTTGACCCGAATCTATGCGATGAGCCTTATACAGAACTAAAAAGAAAGGTTGAGGATTTTAAACCCGGACTGGTAGGGCTGTCTATCAGAAATATTGATACTCTGGACAAGAGGGATATCTTCTATTATTTTAAAACCGTGAGTCCTACCCTCAAAATCATCAAGGAGGCGGCTCCGGAAGCCAGGGTTATGGCGGGTGGTTCAGGTTTTTCCATGTTTGCCAACGAGATTATGGAGAGGATTCCGGAGATTGACTACGGTGTCTATTTTGAGGGAGAAGAAACAGTCTTAGAATTGGTGGAACACCTTGACAGTCCCGGGGGGGTGTTAGGTATATTCTATCGCCAGAAGGGCAAGGTGAATTTTACCGGACTAAGGGCGTTTCCGGACTTTGACAATCTTCCTCTTCCCGGAAGGAACCTTCTCGATGTGGCACGGTATCCTTTTCCCCTGGATAATGTAGGGATTCAGACAAAGAGAGGCTGCCCATTGAAGTGTGCCTATTGCAGTTATCCTTTCTTGAACGGGAACAGGGTGAGGCTGCGTTCTCCGGGGAAAGTGGTTGATGAAATTGAGTATCTCATTAAGGAGTTTGGTGTTCGCCAGTTTATGTTTGTGGATGGTATTTTCAATGTCCCTCTAAATCACGCTGAAGAGATATGCCGTGAGATATTGAAGAGGGGATTGGATATTGAATGGAAGGCATGGTGTGACATCAGGGGATTCTCAGAGGAGTTTCTCCTAATGGCTAAGAGAGCCGGCTGCCGGAGCCTGCCTTTTTCGCCGGATGCCGCTTCTGACCAGGCCCTTTATTCCCTCGGGAAGGGAATCACAAGCCGGGATATCAACAGGGTTGTTAAAATAATCACAGGACACAAGGATATCCGGGCAAGTTTCGGTTTCTTCGGCACCTCACCAGGCCAGACATTTATCGGGGTGCTTAAAACCATTTTTATGTATCTGAAAATTAACATACTTCTCTTCCCCAGGGGAGGGGCTAGCATCGGTTGGATTCGGATAGAGCCTCATACAGAGATTCGCCGGATTGCTGTAGAAGAGGGGGTAATCAGCGAGAAGACTGATTTGTTGCCGGAGAAAGAAGAAAATCTTCAAAGACTTTACTATACAGTTCCATCTCTTTGGCTGGGTGACCGTATGATTGAACTGGTTCTATTTGTAGTGAACAAATTTTTAAAGCCGGCTTTGCGATTGATGATTCAAATGATGAGATTCTTTCGTCATGCTCCCGTTACATACCCCGGGTATAAAAAGGAAAGAGTGCTGTGAAGCGAAACAGTAACAATAAAAAGGTTTTTGTCATAGGGCTTGACGGCGCCACGATAAGTCTGGTTAAGAAATGGACTGAAGAGAACAAACTACCTGTTCTGGCAGGACTAATGAAAGAGGGGGTCTATGGACATCTTAAGACCGTGCCGAATCAGAACAGCGCCCCTGCATGGACGTCATTCATGACAGGGAAAAATCCCGGGAGGCACGGTATATACTATTTTTATGAAAAAAGGCACAACAGTTATAATATACGTTATTTGAACGGCGGGGATTCCAAAAGTGCGACCATCTGGTCTTTATTAAGCAAGAGCGGGAAGAAGGTTGGGGTTGTAAATGTTCCTATGACCTATCCTGCGAAGGAGGTTAACGGTTTCTTGGTTTCAGGGATGGATGCTCCGGGGAGAGGGAGTAGTGGTTTTACCTATCCCGAAGTGTTGGCAGAGGAACTTTTCAGGATTGTCCCTGATTATGTCATTGAACCAGGTATAACAACTTTTGTCTCCAGGAGACAATACGCCCTCGCCATAGAAGTGGCTATGAATTCTATAGATGCGAGGGGGAGGGCAACACGCTATCTTATGGATAAATATCCATGGGAATTCTTTATGGTTGTCTTCCGGGAAAGTGATGTCATACAACATCACTTCTGGAAGTTCTCACAAGAAGTTGAACCTGCATCGGATGATAAGGATAAAGACAAATATTCTGACGCCGTTTTTAATATTTACAAAAGGTTGGATTTTGAGGTGGGCAAGATGATTTCAACACTTGCTGAAGATTGTTATGTAATTGTATTGTCTGACCATGGGGGCGGCATTGCAGAAGGCGGGCCTCCATACCTGAACTATCTTTTAAGACATCTTGGAATGTTGGAGTTCAAAGAGGGAGGGGACAAACTTAAAGGGAGGATTGAGGGTGTAAGGCAGAGGTTTTTTGAGAAGACTATTTCATTTCTCCAGCGGCACACCAGCAGAAAGAGCAAGGAGAAACTGTTGAGACTCTTCCCGGGATTCAGAGACAGATTGGAGTCAGAAAGGTATTTTAGCAATATAGATTGGGCAAGAACCAGGGCGTTCGGTGAGTCCAACAGGATAGAGCTCTGGATTAATCTAAAAGGCAGGGAACCTCATGGGACTGTCCTTCCGGGCAGGGAGTATGAAGATTTATGTGAAGAGCTCAGGATGAGGTTATACCAATGGTATGACCCAATCACTTATAAAAGGGTGGTGAAGAAGGTTTTTAGAAAAGAGGAGGTCTATCACGGCGAATATTTAGACAGGTCTCCGGACCTCCTGATAATTTTTGAAGACGATATTAAGGTCAGCGGAATTATGTTAGTGAATAGGAATGGAAACAGGGAGTATGTTGATGTTCCTCAGAATGTCTCTGATACTTTGAAGGTGAACGGAGCCCACAGGGATAACGGACTTTTTATCATGAAGGGCTATGGTATTAAGAGAGGGGTAGAACTTGAGGGTGCTGAAATTGTTGACCTTGCGCCTACCATCCTCTATCTCATGGGCGAGGGAATTCCGTCGGATATGGACGGCAAGGTTCTAATGAATGCCTTTGAAGAAGCGATGATAAAAGACAAACCTCTGATAGCAGACAATACTCCCAGAGATGAAATCGCCGCCTTTGAAGAAGAGGGTTATGGGGAAGATGAAAGAAAAACGATAGAGGAGAGATTGAAAGGATTAGGCTACATAGAATGAAATTGCAGTTTTTCAATTTACAAAATTACCCACGGGGATTTAACCTGATTGGAATAGCGATTGCCATACTTATCGGACAATTGTTACTTCTTTTTGCGATGGTCTCTTCTCTCCCTACCATGCTCGTCGTTGCCGCCCTGATTGGTCTTACATTTGCCGCACTCTTAAAAAAAGCGATGAGGGTATACCTCCTTATTATCCTTGTCCCGATTGCGGCGAATTTTAGCGGTTTTACATTCCGTACTACCTGGGCTACCGCATCTGATATTTTCCCCCTTTTCCCGTGGTTTGTCATTGTATCCATGGCTGGTCTTCTCATAGAGAAGACTGCCAGAATAAAGGAATACGATTTTTCAACCCCGTTTGATTTTGTAATCGTCTTTTTCATTTTCTGGGCATTAATCAGCGTTTTCTGGGCATCTGACCCTTACACTTACCATACCCTTTTTGAGTTCTCACTTTTATTTGTCAATTTTTTGCTCTTTTACCTAATAGCCACATTACTGAAAGATGAAAATCTTCATAAAAATTCCATTATTGTATTTATTATATGGGGATTTGTAGTGGCAGTTTTATCCATAGTATCTCTTCACTTTCTTGAAGAAACTTATAAGTGGACATACGATCTTTCCAATGCTATTACTTTTGAATATGCCTTTAAACATTCAGAGACAAGAATAAAGGCGATAATGAATCCGAATTTAACCGCCCTCTTCTTGAACCTCGTCATTGCCTTTTCTTTCTGTCTTTTCCTCTGGCTGAAGAAGAGGCTGGGTATTTTTAAAAAGTTTTTGTTTTTCCTGGTTATTATATTTTTAGTTTACGGGGTTTTAGAAACAAAATCCAAGGCTGGAATCGGCTCAATGATTCTTATGTTCCTCTTTTTCCTCATAGTCATACATACCCTGCGGCGGAATTTCATTATAAATTTCCTGGTTTCCTTATTCATTTTTATCTCTTTATTTGTCATTCAAAACATATCTATTGGGAGAACACCCCGCATATTGGAATCTGAAGAGATGTCGCTGGATGCCCGTCTGAACATATGGAAAATGGGAATAAAATCTTTTATTTCTGAATCCCATGGGTGGGGTCTGGGGATTGGAGGGTTGGTATATTATAACGACCCCTTACCGCATGCCCATAGTATATATTTTTCCACCATCTTCGACCTTGGGGTTGTCGGTTTCATATTATTGTCAGGATTAATAATAGCCCTTATTATTAAACTCTCAAGGCTGTTATCTTTGCAAGAGACCTATTCTCAAATGATGCTGATGGCGGCCGGGGGGGGATTTGTGGCAATAGGAATACAGGGCATTGTAGATTTCAGTTATATGCAACCTATTATCTGGTTATTTTTGGGAATTACCATGGCAACTTTCAAACTGGTGGAAACTGAAAAAGGCCGCATAGAGGCCGGGGTATTATCATGAAAATTACTTTTATATCGTTATTTCCGGACCTTACTGCCTTTGGATTGAGGTCTGTTGCTTCTTGCCTGAAAAGGGAAGGTTTTGAAGTCCAGCTGATTTTTCTTCCTGATCCCGGCTTTGATAAGATTCAATCTACAGAAGAGCGCAGTCGATATTCTTACCCGGAAAAAATGATGGAGCAGTTGGAAACCCTTGCCAGGGATTCCGATTTAGTAGGGATTTCTCTTTTCACCTGCTATTTTCCACAGGCAGTTTTGTTGTCAAAACGATTCAGAGCATTAAAGATTCCTGTCCTCTGGGGCGGGAAACATCCGTCTGCGGTGCCGGAAGAATCCCTGAAATATGCTGATATGGTCTGTGTAGGAGAAGGGGAGGAGGCGGTTCTGGAGTTGGCAGATAAGATGCAGAAAGGGAAAGATTATTTCAATACGCAAAATTTCTGGTTTTCTACCCCGGAAGGTATAATAAGAAATCCGGTCAGGCCGTTGATGAAGGACCTTGATAGCCTTCCATTAATAGACTATTCTTTCTGCCCGCACCATGTATGGTTAAAGGACAAAGAAGCCATTGAACCCCTGAATGATGAGCTCCTCAAGAGGTTTCTGCCACGCGACCCATTTTCAGAAGGTGGCAGGGTTTACCAGACACTTTCTACCAGGGGCTGTCCCTATAACTGTACCTACTGTTACACTTTTAAAGGTCTATATAAGGACCAGCAGTATGTCCGGCAGAGAAGCGCAGATAATATAATCAGGGAACTTGAAACGATAAAGAATAGATATAATTTTGTGACCCATATCAGTCTCTGCGACGATGAATTCATAGCCCAGAAGATAGAAAAACTTGAAGAATTCTCAAAAAAGTATAAAGAAAGGATAGGTCTTTCATTGTCCTGCCTTGGCAGTCCGAGGACCGTAAACGAAGAAAAGATCAAAATCCTTGTTAACGCAGGTCTGCGCCTCATACAGATGGGCATAGAAACTGTCAGTGAAAACGGGAAGAAGGTTTACGAACGCACTATTCCGAATACAAGGATAATGGCAGCCGTTGAAACCATCAATAAGTACAGGGATAATATTATTCCTGAATATGATTTTATCATTGATAACCCTTATGAGACAACAGAGGATATCCTTGAGAACATAAGGTTTATTTTGAAAATTCCCAGACCATACCACCTGAACATCTTCAGCCTGGTGCTCTTTCCCGGGACGAAACTCTACCAGAGGGCTTTAGAGGGCGGTACAATCAGCAATACCGAGGAGAATTATTTGAAGGTTTATAAAAACTATGAAAAGAGATATCTAAATCTCATATTTCAACTTTTCAACTACCGTATTCCCGGACATATTATCAGGGCTATGATTTCAAGACCCATGGTCTTTTTATTTGAGACGAAGGGATTCGGCTGTATCCTGTTTTTTATAAGAGATGTATTAAAGAAAACTAAATTTTGGCGTCTCTTAAACAGACTCAGGATTATCCGTGCGCCGCATGGCTAATTGAAAGAAGGAAGAGATATGTTAAGAGGAACAAACAAAATGGAGGTTACAAGAGGCAGTATCTTAATCTTACTGATTACCCTGATAGTGACCCTTAATAGTCCTCTGGAGATATTATCCCAGCCTCCTAGAGGAGGCAGGGGCGGAGGAGGAGACAGGGGGGGAGTCAACGGCGAATTCAGGGAAAAGTTTGTGCAACTTCGTAAGTTAATAGAAGAGAAAAAGAGTGAGGGTGCAGATGTTTCAAAGGCGATGGAGCTGGGCAGGCAGGCACGTGAGGCGGCAAAGGCTCAAGACTGGGAAAAAGCCACGAAACTTATAGATGAGGCAATGGCGCTTCTTAAAGAGCCCGAGACTGAACCCGCTGAAGAGCCGGGAGATACCACCGAATCAAGTGAGGTTGCAGAGCATAAAAGGTGGAAAGAGATAACGGTTGAACTGAAAGTAAACTCTGACGCGGTCACCGTTACAAGCGCTGTTGCAGGTGTGAATTCTGGAAAAGAGGTCATAGATTTAAAGAGCGTCTTCCCCGTCAGAACCTTGAAATCTGCAGATGGAAAGGTTGCGATAAGTATCTCTTCCATACCTGTCTTTATAGAAGAAGGGACAGGCAATGTTGATACAGCGGTGATTGGCGAGAGAGAGGTTTCCATCAATTCACCTTATGGCGGGAATCCAACAGCCGAACTTAAAGGCATTACCCCGCTTTATAAGGATATCGGTGTTAAATGGATAAGGTATGCAGGAAAATTAATGGCATGGGATATGATAGAAAGAGAAAAGTGTAAATTTGACTGGTCTTTAAGTGATTCCGCTATCTCAGAGCCGTATAAAAATGGGCTTAATATCGTTTTTACTGTCAGGTCTTACAATAGATGGGACCAACCGATGAGGAAACTTGAAAAGGGTAAGGTTATGAAACCACTCGCCCCGTCAGACCTTAATAGTTTTTTAAAATTTTTGACAAAAGCAGTGGAACGTTATGATGGAGATGGCATTGATGACGCCCCCGGCTCTCCAATTGTGAATCACTGGCAGATTGAAAATGAGGTGGATGGAAATTTCTGGGGTGATACACCAGAGAATTATGCCAGTCTTCTCAAGGCTTCTTACAAGACCATAAAGAAAGCCAATCCAGAGGCAAAGGTCTTGATTACCGGTGCAAGTAATGTAAAAGGCTTTTATGGATTCTATATCCAGATATTGAAGGCATTACGCGATATTCAGGATAGCGCTGAAAGACGCTACTTTGATATACTTGATATCCACTGGTATGGCAACGCAGGAGACTACAGAGGGATACAGGGACATGATTTGATTACCTTTGTAAAGGACGTGAAAAAGACCCTGGCTGATTATGGTTACGGAAATACCCCCATCTGGTTTACCGAGACTGGCACTTATGGGGGAAAAGGGGTTGTTGGAAGAGCAGGGAAGCCGCTTTCAGAGCAGGACGAGGTCACCCATGCAGCAGAACTGGTAAAGCGATATGTCCACTTTATAGCCAACGGCGTAAGCAAGGTTTTCTGGACCCAAATGGTTGAGGTACATCACGGCGCCATCGGCATGAAAAATGATTATTTTGAAAATTTAGGTCTTATAAACAATCCCCAGAATGACGGAGATTCCTCAAAGAAATTAGCGTATTTCAGTTACAAGTCTATGGTAGAGAAGTTGGAGGGCAGTAAATGGGAAAAGACAGAAAATATTGACCTCGGCAAGGACATCTATGCCTACCGCTTCTCCGGAGACGGCAGGGTGGTATATGTCTTATGGTATGATGAGGCAAAGTAGGACTATTAAGTAATAAAAAAACTAAATGATAGTAAATGAAAACATATTTCGCGATGTACTCAGGTTATTTGTATGGTTTCCGTTCAGATGGCTTGTATTGAAAGTCCCTGTTTCATGTGGGATTGCTTTACTCCGCACTATGGGAGATATACATTACAGTTTTTCAAGAGGTAAAAGAGAGTTACTTAGAAACAACCTTTCCAGGTTAAAAGGTTATAGTATTGCGGATGACGAAAGATGCGAGAAATCCGTCAGAGAATATTTTAGAAATCATTACATAGACCATCTTTTCATCTTCATATTTCCCAGATTTGACATAAGGGAAATAGAGAAATTTGTTGAAATAGAGGGGTTAGAATTCCTTGATAAAGCCCTTAAAAAGGGGAAAGGTGTATTACTTATTCATGGGCATTTTGGCCCTGTCCATCTCCCACTGGTAGTTCTCGCCAGGATTGGCTACAGGATGAAACAGATTGGATTTCCAACCGACGAAGGTTTGTCCTGGACAGGAAGGAATGTCGCCTTCAGATTAAGATTGAAATATGAGGCAAAAATACCTGCTGAGATAATAAAAGCAGATTCATTCTTAAGACCTGCATTTAAATGGTTAAGTGAAGACGGTGTCATCATGATTACAGGAGATGGTACAGGGACAGAGAAAAGAGTCGGAAGACACGAGGCTTTTAAATTCTTTGGACAGCCTGTCTTCTTTCCATTAGGACCTGCGGCTTTAGCCCAGAAGACAGGCGCTGTTGTCTTGTTCCTCTTTATAGTCCCTGGGGAAAAGAAACTGTATAAAATCATCATAGAGGAATCAATTACACAAGACTACAAAGTTGACAGGTGGCTAAAAGATGTTACAGAGCAGTTTATAAGGCGACTGGAAGACTATATTGGCAGGCATCCAGGCTACATGCATTTTCTTGACAGGTTCTACCCTGGCGGGTTAATTCACTATAAGAAAGCAGGTTTAAGAAATGAAAATAGGTGTAGATGCAAGAGTAACCGATAGATATCCAGGATTAGGAAGATATTGTATTAATATCTTAAAGGGGTTATCTGAGATTGATAAGGATAATGAGTATATAGTATTTACCATTACACCTGAAAAATTTACAGATTTCAGCCCCCATGAAAATTTCAAAGTTGCTCAGGTTGACTATCCAGTTCTTTCATACAAGACATTTTATGCATTTTCTAATTTTATAAACAAATATAATCCTGACATCTTTTTTGCAGCCTTTCAAGTGGCTCCACTTACGCTTTCATCTCCTACGGTACTGGTTTTACATGACATGATGGATTTAATGTATAAGGATGCCTTTACACATCATAATTTTGTTATTAGATATGGATTAAAATACTTCTTCAAATTTGTAATCCCCAGGTCTATAAAAAGGGCATCGGCAATTATTACAGTATCAGAAAACACAAAACGGGACCTTTTAAGTTATTTTCCTACCTCTGAGAAAAAGGTTACTACAATATTAGAGGGTGTTGAGGGAAATTTTAAACCTGTTATTGATAAAGAGATTCTTGAGAAAATAAAAATCAAACACGGGTTACCCGATAGATTCATACTTTATTTGGGGAGTATCAAACCCTACAAAAATCTTCATGGTGTACTTGAATCATTCTCAAGGCTTATAGAGACAGGATCTTACAATGATATAAAACTTGTAATTGGAGGACTAAAGCATTTTTCTCTTGATAAAATATATGCAGAAATGGATAGGCTAAAGATAAAAGACAAGGTTCTCCATGTCGGATTTATTGCCGAAGAAGACCTGCCAACTGTATATTCCCTTGCAGATGTTTTTCTTTTCCCTTCCATCTGGGAGGGATTTGGTCTTCCTGCTCTTGAGGCAATGGCTTGTGGTGTTCCTGTCATTACCTCTAATACATCATCACTTCCAGAGGTAGTCGGTGATGCTGGAATAAAAGTCAACCCTTATGATATTACAGAAATTGCTTACAACCTTAAGAGACTGCTAACAGATACCGGTCTCAGAAATACCCTATCACAAAAAGGGATTGAAAGAGCAAAGACCTTTACATGGGAAAAGGCTGCAAGAAGAACGTTAGAAGTTATAGAACAGACTTATAAAGAATCAAGAAATGTCTCTTAAATTGCCGAAGTTATTTTAAGGAGGTAAAAGAGATGGTAAAGTATAAGAAAGTTCTCGGAAACTTTCTTCTTCTGATAGGTACGGTGTTAATATTTTTCCTTTTGTCTGAGGGAGTTACCAGGTTGGTCATGCCCAATAGTGTGAAAATAAGATTAATGCACCGGCCAGATGAAAAACTTGGATTCAGACTGGTTCCTAACTATAAGATGAGATATAAAACATCGGAGTTTGATACTTCTATAAAAATCAACTCTGAAGGATTGAGGGATTACGAATATCAGAAAGATAAGGATTCAACAACATTTCGTATTTTAGTATTAGGAGATTCTTTTAGTTTTGGCTTCGGAGTGAATATCGGGGAATCATACCCCAAACTTCTGGAGCTCATGCTGAATAATAAAGTAAGCGGAAGGGTCAAGAAATATGAAGTTATTAATGCCGGGGTAGATGGATATGGAACCGGGCAGGAATACATCTATCTTGAGGAATTGGGGAATAGGTACAAGCCCGATCTGGTAATCGTCGGACTTTATAGCAATGATGTCCAGGATGCGATGTTGGGGATACCTGCAGCATTTACTAAAACCAGGGTAAAAAACCATTTTTATTTCCTTTCTTATTTAAGAGGATTGCAAATTTTGTTAGGCAGAACAATAAAAGAAGATATCAGGTCCGGGATTCTTCAAGTCTATCAGGATACATATCCCCCCAGGTTTGAGGATGCACTTCAAAAGACTAAAGAGTATCTAATAAAGATTAGAGATTTCTCTCATTCTACAGGTGCAGAGACACTCATGCTTATAATACCACTCACTTTTGAGATAGATCGTTCAAACTGGGAAAAAAAGGGGTTAGGAAAATTATGCGGCGAAGACTTTTTTGATAAGAACATGTCCAAGTTTTCTGATATCTTTACCGGGTTCGGGAAAAAGGAAGATATTCCCACTCTGCCATTGTTGCCTATCTTTAGAAACAGCAAGGTGAGACCACTTTACTTTACCCGTGACCCTCACTGGACCAAAGAGGGTCACAGATTAGCGGCTGAATCTATATATAATTTTCTAATTGAAAAAAGGCTTATACATAAGGAATAGGTGAAGAGTGAATATTCTGGGAATTTCATGTTTTTATCATGATAGTGCGTCATGCTTAGTGCGTGACGGTGAAATTATTGCTGCTGTGCAGGAGGAGCGGTTTACACGCAAAAAACATGACCCCAATTTCCCGAAGAAAGCAGTAGAATACTGCCTTAAAGAAGGTGGAATCAGCATTGGGGGAGTAGACTATGTAGTTTTTTATGAAAAGCCTCTGCTCAAATTTGAACGGATTATAGAAACATATCTGGCACATGCACCTTTTGGATTAAGGAGCTTTTTAATGGCGATACCGATTTGGCTAAAAGAAAAGTTGTGGATGGCTGAATTGGTTAAAAAGGAGTTGAAGGGATTTCAGGGCAAACTTTTGTTCCCGCAGCACCATGAGTCCCATGCTGCCTCCGCTTTTTATCCTTCTCCATTTGAAGAGGCAGCCTTTTTGACAATTGATGGTGTAGGAGAATGGACGACAACAAGTTGGGGGGTTGGTAAAGGTAACCAATTAGATATCTTATATGAACTCCGTTTTCCCCATTCGTTAGGGTTGCTTTACGCTGCCTTTACCTACTATACCGGGTTCAAGGTTAATTCAGGTGAATATAAGGTTATGGGACTTGCACCATACGGTAAACCCAAATATGCTGATGCGATTTATGAGCATTTGATAGACCTCAAGGCTGATGGTTCGTTTAAATTGAATATGGAATTCTTCAATTATTGCGCTGGACTTACTATGACCAATGAACGGTTTCACAAGTTGTTTGGAGGAGGGCCGCGTAAACCAGAAAGCAGATTGACGCAGAAGGAGATGGATTTGGCAGCCTCTATTCAGAATGTAACAGAAGAGGTCATGTTAAGAATGGTCCGTCATATCAAAAAAGAGACAGGACAGAGATATTTATGCCTTGCCGGTGGAGTGGCATTGAATTGTGTAGCGAATGGGAAGATAATGAGGGAAGGTATATTTGACGACCTTTGGATACAGCCTGCTTCCGGAGATGCAGGCGGGGCATTGGGGGCTGCTCTTCTGGCGTGGCATAAGGCGCTTGGTCATGAAAGGGCTGTGGTGAAGGGGAAGGATAAGCAACGGGGTTCTTATCTTGGCCCTGATTTTAATGATGAGGAAATAGAGGCATTCCTGAAAACTAAGAATGTCCAATTTCAGAGATATGCGAATGGAGAAATTCCGTCAGTAGTTGCCGGGTTATTGGCACAAGGGAAAGTGATAGGGTGGTTTCAGGGACGGATGGAATTTGGCCCTCGCGCCCTGGGGGCAAGAAGTATTATCGGTGATGCACGTTTACCCACGATGCAGTCCGTAATGAACCTGAAGATTAAATTCAGGGAATCATTTAGACCATTTGCACCATCCGTGTTGAAGGAAAAAGTTTCTGATTATTTTGATATAGATAGAGAAAGCCCCTATATGCTTTTAGTGGCTGACGTCAAGAAAGAACGGCAGAGAAAGACGACGATAGATGAAGAACGGCTGTGGGGTATTGATAAATTGAATGTAATCCGAAGCGAAATACCCGCCGTGACCCATGTTGACTTTTCTGCCCGTATTCAGACGGTGGACAAAGAAATCCATACCCTCTACTATGCGGTAATTGAAGAGTTTTATAAAAAGACAGACTGCCCTGTCATTATAAATACTTCATTCAATGTTCGCGGGGAACCTATCGTTTGTTCACCCGAAGATGCATATAGATGTTTTATGAGGACACACATAGATTACCTGGTGATAGGCAATTATATTTTAGATAAAGCAAGACAACCGGAATTGAAAAACGATGATGATTGGAGAAAAAAATATGAATTGGATTGAGGTTGGCATATGATATCGGAGATAAAGAAGCAGATATCTATGTTAGAGATAACTCGTAAGACCTTGCGAAATTTTGGTCTGCTTTTCTGTGTAATTTTTGGCGTATGGGCTGGAATAATGTTTTTGAAGGCTAAACCTTACTGGTTATGGTTTGCCGCGGTGAGTACAGTATTCTTCCTGTCAGGGATGTTGTTTCCGATGGTGTTTGGACATTTCTACCGGTTGTGGATGTCACTGGCTTTTATATTGGGCTGGTTTATGACCGGGGTGATTCTAACCGTGGTATTTTTTGTATTAGTAACTCCGATAGGGATTGCACTGAAGGTGTTAGGTGTAAATTTATTGGATGAAGGGGTTCAGAAGAAAAGTAAGACCTATTGGAAAAAACATGAAACCGTACAGAATAAAGAACGTTATCAAAAACAATTCTAATGGGAGGGGACACACATGAGCAAGTTGTCTGTTCTACTTGAGGTATGGGAATTTTTAATGGAGAGAAAAAAGTGGTGGTTGTTTCCGATAATCCTCATTTTATTACTCTTAAGCGCCTTGATTGTTTTCGCTTTAAATTCTGCAATCGCACCTTTTATATATACTTTATTTTAATTAAAATGCATAGGAATTTCTTTTTACCCTCTCCACTTGGGGGAGAGGGTTAGGGTGAGGGGATAAGTTCTTTAAATGGTTTGACAGGTGAATAGGTGGATGTTATGGGGTTTAGAATTGATTTTATAAGTGCATATTCTCTGAAAGACATTCGCAAGGGTGTCTTTGATACATTAGAGAAGTATAGGGATTTGTTGCCTGAAGTTAAGACTGCCAGAATCCTCTTGAAGCCAAATCTGAATAGCAACATGAATGCCCTAACCGGGAATACCACTGATTTAAGGCTCATTGCCTCTGTTATAGAATTTATCAGGGAAAATGGATACAAGGATATAACAATAGGCGAAGGGACAAACAGCGGGTTTTACAGGAACAACATCAGTGTCCTCTCAAGGCTTGCAATTGACAAACTGGCAGAATATTACGGTGTGAAGGTAATTGACCTTAATTTTTCAGAGAAGGTTTATATACCATTTAAGGATGGAGTGAAAGCAGGAGTTGCCAGGGAGTGCATGGAAACAGATTTTTTCATCAACATGCCAAAACTAAAGACCCATTTTGAAGTGGGAATGAGTGTCTGTTTGAAAAATATGATGGGATGTCTTGTGGGGCAGGAGAACAAGAAAAAGACCCATAAGAGCCTGGCAGAGAATATCCTGAATATCAATAACAGTGTCCAACCCCACCTCCATCTCGTATGCCGTCTTCTGCTTGAAAAAAAAGAGATACTGCCGAACACGTCACG